>JAEEGH010004429.1_pt1 | contig 36084 bp, 31 predicted proteins | sample 9134181 | NCBI WGS metagenome assembly JAEEGH01 (sample SAMN16246544, study PRJNA631951) | gut metagenome | biome: gut microbiome; feature: rumen; material: DP-attached | host: Bos | place: Iran: Karaj | collected 2018-10
TCCCTACCCTAAACCCTCCAGGAATCAACCACCCCTAGCCCCTCCTTTCGAAGGAGGGGGGGGAGTGGATTGCTGTTTAGAATTTCAATTATTTGTAATTTCTTTGTAACAAATTCGCTGGAATACACGTATTAACAGATAGAAGCGTTTATCGATGACACTTTGAAAGTAAAGAAATCAACAAATAACAACCTAAAAGATGAAGAATTTATCTGAAATGTTTAGTCCTTTACAGACTATGAGAAAGTGGGCCGTTTGTGCCGTGTTAGTATTCGTGTGTGCCAATGCCCATGCCCAAAGCACGAACTTCGAAGAGTTGGCTAAGATTAAGGGCGTGGAATATGTGCAAGTCAATAAGGACATGATTAAACACGCCGCCCAGCAGGGAGAATGCTTGCGTGTGGGTGACATCGTCAACCTCGGCGGCAATGATTTAGGAGGAACATACCTCCATCAGTTAGACGACGTGAAATTGTTCTCGTGCGAAGAGAAAGGCAGTATCAGGAAATTCACGAAAACCGCCCTGAATTTGCTGAAAGGCGAGCAATGGGAACCGCTGATCGACACGAAAGATGAAGATGGCGGAATCATAAAGATCTATCTCTCGAAGAACGGCGAGCATTCCACTAACGCCTTCCTTATAGTTGAGGATGAAGAGGCTCACCTGGTAGTTCTCAACGGAACGTACGATTTAGCCAAAATGATGCAGGAGGGCATGAAGGGAAAGAGCGAAGAGAATAACTAAAAAGCATAGAGAGATGAAAAAGATATTATTGTCATTGGCATTGTTGCTCTGCGTGGGCAGTTCGTTCGGACAGACCGCAGAGAAACTGATGGAGAAATACAAGGCGTTCCCGGGTGCCGAGTATAAAGAGAAGACGGAAGAAGCACTCAAGGACATTAAAGAGGAAGGACCTGGTGAGATGAGCCAGGAAGACTTTGACTTTATCATCAAGAACTTCAAGAAGTCAGAGCAAGTTCAACTGACTCTGGATGATGCCCAGAAAGAACAACTGGACAAAGACATCAAGGCGCTGAAAGGCTACGAGATGATCTTCACGCAGAATGATAACAAGGAACCTGAAGATGGAAAGAATATTATTCAGGACATGCTCAACCAGGCGTTCAGCCCTAGTTACCAGATTCGTGCATACGCCAAGATGAAAGGTAACATCCTTACCGGAACCCTCCTTCGTTTGGACATGTGGGGCAAGGTGGTACTTTCCTACACGGTGGGGAAATGGAAGAAAGACGACTTTTTGAAAAGCCTTTACAACGGTGATGCGGTCAGCTTTAGCGAGGATGAGGATGAGAATGGGGTGACGGACATGAAAGATGTCGTAAAGGAAGCGAAAGACGGTAATGCGCTGTTCGTCATTGACGGAAAAGAACATCCGGAACTCCGTTCCTTGGATGAGGCCAAGGAATATATGGAGAAAAACAACTTCCACTTCAACCATGAATCGTGGGTGGTTGGCGCTGCCGTGAAAGAGAAATATCCCAATACCGATAGAAAGGTGGTCATTGAGTATACGGACGAGCCGAAAAAATAACTGAATGGACGCACGGGAGTTCAAGCAACGATTCATGCCTCACTACAGGTTGCTCTATCGGGTGGCTTACCACTTGACGGGCAATGCGCAGGATGCCGAAGACCTGCTTCAGGACTTGTACCTGAAGCTATGGCAGAAGCGTGACGACCTGCCCGACGAGGCCATGAGGGATGCTTATCTCGTGACCATGATGCGAAACCTTTTTGTTGACCAGCGGCGACTGAAACGGCTTGATGCCTCGGCGGAACTGAAGAACGGCGACGACCCGCCCGACGAACGGAGCCTCGACCACCAGATAGATGCGAAAGACGAGGTCAGACAACTGGAAGGACTCATCAGAGAACTATCCGAAAGAGATGCCAAAATCATCCGGATGCACGTGATGGACGACCACTCCTACGAAGAGATAGAGCGCGACACCGGACTCTCGCAAGGCAATATCCGCATCATCGTGATGCGAACGAAAAAGAAACTGAAAGAACAATTTGATAAAATCACTAAGACATGGACGAACTGAATCTGAAAACGTTGGAACAAATCCCCATACCGGAAGGTTTGGAGGAACGACTTTCGGCCAAGATAGATGAGTGGGAGGCCCAACAGTCCCTCCCCCAACCCCTCCCGAGGGAGGGGAGTTCAAAAAGCCTCTCGTTGGGAAGATTGGTGCGCTATGTTGCTGCCGCCGCCTGCTTCGCCCTTGTCTTCGGTGTGGGATATCATCTGATGAACCAAGAAGAGAACACGAGCCTTGCCGAAAAGGACACTTACCAAGACCCAGTAAAGGCACAACAGGAGGCCGAACGCGCCCTTAACATGCTGGCCATGAACCTGAACAAGGGCATGGGGCATCTGGAAAAGGCAAAAGCCCTGAGCGACAAGACGGAGCAATCATTTTACGAGAAACTAAAAGTAATGAAATAACATGAAACAGATTATCATAAAAACCCTCATCGGCATAATGGTGGCCACGTGCAGCCTCAACGCTAATGCCCAGGTGAAGGCATTCGAGAAATATGCCAATGCGAAAAACGTGACCTACGTGTATATCTCGAAATACATGCTCGGCATGGCGGGCAAGAACGCCACGCCCTCGGTTCCTGGCGTAGACATCAAGACCCTGGCCGGCAAACTGACGGGCATTCAGATTATCAATGCCGAGAACAAAGCCGCTCAGGCGAAACTGAAGAACGACGTCAAAGGCATTATATCAAGAGACAAGTACGAGTTGCTGATGCAGATGAACGAGGACGACAGCCGTGTGAACATTTACCATCATATCACCAAACAGCAGTCGGCCGTGGTCATGCAGGTAGAAGACAAAGAGGAACTAACGCTGATGGTATTCTCGGGTAAGTTCACGCTTGACGATGTGATGAAGATGGCGCAATAGACATTGGCGGGGCAGTTATGGATTTTCCGCCCAAGCTCACTTCGCAGAGAGGATGTGTCGTAACAGGCACATCCTCTTTCGTTTGTCCACGTGTAACATATTGTCAACCTAAAATGGCGAATGAGATAAAAAAGCGTGAAAAGCATTGCTTTTTATCTAAAAAATGATTATCTTTGCGCGCGGATAATAGGGGATGGTTATTACCCCGCAACCTAAAACCTAAAAACCTGACAGCTTGCTGAAGAGCAAAGCAAACGAACCTGAAACTTAAAACTTAAAACTATTACGATATGTTAGACAAAGAACGCGGGCTGTATATAGCCCACTGCGCCAATGGTGCGCTGAGTATCAACGGTAAAATGGCCAACCGCCACGGACTCATTGCCGGTGCCACCGGAACAGGAAAGACCGTCACCCTGCAGGTGATGGCCGAAACCTTCTGTCAGGCAGGCGTTCCCTGCTTCATGGCCGACATGAAGGGCGACCTCTCTGGTATCTCCCAAGTGGGAAAAATGAGCGGTTTCATCGAGAAAAGACTGCCAGAGTTCGGCATCGAGAACCCTGAGTTCCAGGCTTGTCCCGTGCGCTTCTTCGACGTCTATGGCGAACAGGGCCATCCCATGCGCGCCACCGTCAGCCAGATGGGTCCGCAGCTGCTCTCGCGACTGCTGCAACTGAACGAGACGCAGGACGGCGTGCTGAACATCGTGTTCCGCATTGCCGACGAGCGCGGACTGCTCATCCTCGACCTGAAAGACCTGCGCTCGATGCTCGACTATGTGTCGAAGAATGCCAAGGACTACACCACCAAGTACGGAAACATCTCTGCCGCCTCGGTGGGTGCCATCCAGCGCGCCCTGCTTCAGTTGGAAGCACAGGGTGCCAACCAGTTCTTCGGCGAACCTGCGTTCGACATCTACGACCTGATGCAGACCGAAGGCGGCAAGGGAATCATGAACGTGCTGGCAGCCGACAAGCTGATGATGCAGCCCAAGCTCTACTCCACTTTCCTGCTCTGGCTGCTCTCCGAGCTGTATAGCACACTGCCCGAAGTGGGCGACCTGCCGCTGCCCAAACTCGTGTTCTTCTTCGACGAGGCCCACATGCTGTTCGAAGGAACGTCGAAGGCGCTGCTCGACAAGATTGAACAGGTGATCCGACTGATCCGCTCGAAGGGCGTGGGCATCTATTTCATTACGCAGAGTCCTACGGATATCCCCGAGGTGATACTCGGACAGCTGGGTAACCGCGTGCAGCATGCCCTGCGCGCCTACACGCCGAAAGACCAGAAGGCCGTGAAGACCGCTGCCGATACGTTCCGCCCCAACCCCGAGTTCAAGACCGACGAGGCCATCATGAACCTGGAGACCGGTGAGGCACTGGTCAGTTTCCTCGACGAAAAAGGTGCGCCCTCCATCGTTGAGCGCGCCAAAGTGCTCTTCCCGCTCTCGCAGATAGGCGCCATCACCGAAGGCCAGCGCCTCGACATCATCAAGCAGAGCCGCATATTCGGCAAGTACGACACGATGGTGGACCGCGAAAGTGCCTACGAGATGCTGGTCAAGGAGAACGAACTGGCTCTGCAGAAGGCTGAAGAAGAGAAGGCTGCTGCCGAGGCCGAGAAGGCTGCCGCCGATGAGGAGAAAGCAAAAGGCAAGGAGAAGCCCGGCATGATGTCGAAGGTGATGAAGGCTATCATGACAGCCATCACCGGTACCGTGGCCACCATCTTGGGCACATGGGTTTCGAACAAGGTGACGGGAAAGAAGACCAAGTCGTCGACCTCGGCCACGGGCCGTGTGGTGAAGAATGCCACTTCGGCTGCCACCCGCTCGATTACCAAGGAACTCACCCGCGACATTCTAGGCAATCTGACGAAAAAATAACGTAAAAAAGATAAATCAACTATTCACGGGTATGCAGCCTTTCGTGAGAAAGACTGCAACCCTTAACAGATTAAGGTATAAAAGATATAATAAACAAATGAAAAATTTTAAGTGTGTATTAGTAGCAGTATTATTAGCCGTGGCCATGCCTGGTCATGCGCAGTTAGTAATTAACGAAATCATGCAGTCGAACATTGAGTGCACGATGGACGACATTCACGAATTCCCCGATTCGTGGGTAGAGCTGTACAACCCCACAGATGCAGCCGTCAACCTGAAGGACTACAAGATTGGCACCAAGTTAAAGGAAAGTAAAGCCTGGCAGTTGCCCGACAAGACTATTGCAGCCAAGAGCTATGTAGTTATCTATTGCGACAAGGAAGGAATTGAAACGAACCGACTGCACGCTGATTTCCGCCTGGAATCAGGAAAAGGCTGTGTAGTGTATCTTTTCACCAACAAAGAAATTGTTGACAGTCTCCCTTACATTAAAGAAAAGCCTCTGGCCAAGATGCCGGCTCCCGATGTGGCCTTCGGCCGCAAGACCGACGGTGCCAGCGAGTGGGGCTATCAGCTGACGCCGACCCCCGGCAAGGCCAACACCGGCGAAATCTGTGATGCCAAGAAAATATTGGGTGCTCCCGTGTTCAGCACCCCGGGAAAGATTTGTGAGGAAGGCAAAAGAATCCGTCTGGGCATCTCGCTGCCTGAGGGTGCTCCCGAGGGTACTAAGATCCGCTACACCACCGACGGCTCAGAGCCTAAGGCAACCAGTCCCGAATTCACTACCACCTTCATCGACAAGACAACGGTGATACGTGCCAAGCTGTTCTGCGACGGCTACCTCTCGCCCGTAAGCACCGCCCAGTCGTACATCTTCCATCCCAGAGCCGTGACGGTTCCCATCTTCTCGGTTCAGACCGACGACCGCTACCTGAATGGCGACAACTACATGGGACTGTTCAAATATAACAACTCGAAGGAAGACAAGAAGACACACGACTGGCGCCGTCCTGTCAACATTGAAATGTTCACCGCCGCCGGCGAGGAAAGCATCTTCAACCAGCTTGGCGAGACCCGCATCCAAGGCGGACAGTCGCGCAGTAATGCCCTCAAATCGATGGTATTCTATGCCAACAAGCGTTTCGATCCCGATCACAAGCGCTACTCGTATGAGTTCTTCCCTGACCAGAAACCAGGCGTCACCGAGTTCAAGTCGTTCTCACTTCGCGACGGCGGTAACGACTTCGGCGACCTCTACTTCCGCGACCTCATCGTACAGCGCACGATGGCAAGCCATGTGGACCTCGACTGGCAGGCAGGCCACACGGCCGTGCTCTACATCAACGGCGAATATATGGGCATGCTCAACATCCGCGAGCGTTCCAACGACGACAACATCTACAGCAACTACAATGGCCTGGAAGACATCGACATGGTGGAAATCGGCCATGAGACGGAAAACGGTCAGAACCTGTTTATCGAGGAACTGAAGGCCGGCGACGACAAATTCTATAATGACTTCAAGGATTTCTACAGTCAGGCTGGCCACACCAAGGCAGAATACGAAGAGTGGATTGACATCAACGAATACCTGAACGTGATGGTGATGAACCTCTTCTACGGCAATATCGACTTCCCCGGCAACAACATCGTATTCTGGCGTCCCAATGATGACGACAAGAAATCGGGCCTGCCTAAGGTATGGCGCTTCATCGTGAAGGATACCGACTTCGGACTTGGACTCTACGGCCGTCAGAACAACTACAACACCATCGACCTGCTCTACCATCCAGAGAAATACCCCAACGACAACTGGGCCTTCACCGAACCCGCCACACGCCTTATCAAGAACATGCTGGCGAACGAAGACATCCTGAAGATGTTCATCGACAAGTGCTGCGTCTACATGGGCGACTTCATGAACGGCAAGGGCACAGGAGAAACGATAGACCTCATCAAGGCCGAGGCCATGGAGGAATTCGTTGCCCATCGCGACAAGTACAACTCTGGCTGGGGTTGGTGGGGCCAACCCGACAACCGTTCCGACATCACGAACAAGTTCAATGATGCCAAGAGATGGGCCGAAGGCCGTCCAAACAATTTCTACAAGTTCATTGGCGACCAGTGGAAGCTGGGTTCACCCGTTGCACTGGCCATCAACAAGACCAAGCAGGATGTTGCCCTCACCGTTAACGGCATCGAGTTGTCGGACAAGACCTTCGACGGCAAGTTCTTCCCCAACCGCGAACTTGTCATCACAGGTACAGCTCCCGAAGGAAAGGCTGTGACGGGATGGAAGCTCAGCGGCGGTAAGACCGAAGAGATTTCAGGCAGCGAACTGACGCTCAATATGACGTCGAGCGCACTGACCATCGAACCCATCATCGGCGACGCTTCCGGCATCAACGAAATACGCAACCAGTCCGCGAAAAACGAAACTGTCTACGACCTGCTGGGCACCAAGGTGAACACCCCGCAGGCTGGCAGAATCTATATCCAGAACGGCAAGAAGATTATCTGGCAATAAAAATTATATGAAAAAACTCCTATTTCTCACCGCGACCATGTTTGGCGCAGTCATGCCAAGCCATGCGCAACTTATCATCAACGAAATCATGCAGTCGAACATCGACTGCGTGATGGATGATATCAACGAGTTCCCCGACTCGTGGGTAGAACTGTACAATGCAGGTTCCACGGCAGTGAACCTGGACCAGTACAAACTGGGCATCACCGACAATCCCGACGAGGCCTGGCAGCTGCCCAGTCGCACCATTGGCAGTCATCAGTATTTCCTGCTATACTGCGACAAGGAAGACACGGGCCTGCATGCCCCCTATCGCATAGACTCAGGCAAGAGCGATGGCATCTGGCTGTTCCAAAACGGAAAGGTTGCCGACAGTGTCTTGAAGCTCAAGAAACAGCCGGCGCCCAACATTGCCTACGGACGGAAGGACGACGGTGGTGAGAAATGGGGATATCAGGCCACTCCCACACCGGGAAAGGCCAACTGCGGCAAACTCTGTTCCGAACTGCTGGGCAACCCCGTGTTCAGCAGTCCGGGCAAGGTGCTTAAGGTAGGAAAGGCAGTCAGACTGACCATCTCGCTGCCCGAAGGTGCTCCCGAGGGTACGGTGATTCGCTACACCACCGACGGTTCAGAGCCAACGGCATCAAGTCCCGAATTCAGCAGTACCCTCATGTTAAGGGAGAACACGGTGATTCGTGCCAAGCTGTTCTGCGACGGCTACCTCTCACCCCGCTCCGTTACCCAGAGCTACATCTTCTTCCCCACTAACCGCGAACTGACGCTGCCCGTGATAAGCATCGCCACCGACGACAAGTATCTGAACGACCCGAAGATAGGAATCTATGTAGACGGAACCTATCAGAGCGGCAAAAAGAACTTTGAGTTCGACTGGCGACGCCCCATCAATTTCGAGTATTTCGAAGTGGATGGGGATAAAAGCGCGCTCAACCAGCTTTGCGAAACACGCATCCAGGGCGGTGCCACACGCACGAACCCATTGAAGTCGCTGGCTATCTATGCCAACAAGCGTTTCGGCGAGAAGAGGTTCAGCTACGAATTCTTCCCCGACCAGAAACCTGGTCTCACGGAATTCAAGAGCATCGTGCTGCGCAATGCCGGTAATGATTTCGACTACCTCTACATGCGCGACATCATTGCCCAGCGCACGATGGCATCGCATGCCGATCTCGACTGGCAGGCATGGCGTCCCGTCATCGTCTACATCAACGGCGAATATAAAGGCATAGAGAACATCCGCGAGCGCTCTAACGAAGACAACATCTACACCAACTACGACGGACTGGAAGACCTCGACATGATTGAGAACTGGTGGGACCTGAAGGAAGGCACGTGGGACCACTTCAACGCCTTCAAGGCTTTCTTCGGCGAGCATGACCACAAAATGGCCGAATACGAAAAGTGGGTGGACTGCCAGGAGTTTATCAACCTGATGGCCATGAACATCTATTACAATAATATAGATTTTCCCGGCAACAACATCGTGCTCTGGCGACCGCGCACCGACGACGGCCGCTGGCGCTTCATTGCCAAGGACGTGGACTACACCATGCACCTCTACAATCAGTGCGACTACAACTACCAGTACCTCAACTGGCTCTACGACAAGAATTATGACGGCAGCCACAACTGGGGAGCCAACGACTACGAGGACACCCGACTGTTCCGCCGACTGATGGAAGACGAGGATTTCAACCGCGAGTTTATCGACCACATGGCCGTCTATATGGGCGACTTCCTGAACTACGAAGGCACGTGGAAGGTGTGGGAACCCATGTACAACCAGATTAAGACCGAATATCCCCACCACCGCAAACTGTTCAATGAGTGGTGGCCCAACTATCAGGAGCAGATGAACATAGTGAAGACCTGGCTGCAGAAACGCACCAACTTCATGTATCAGCATCTGGCCGACTACTATAAACTGGAAGCGCCCATGTCCCTCAGCGTGAACACATCGCTCAAGGAGACCGACCGCAAGGCACTGCAGTTCACCTTCAACGGCGTGCCACTCTCCGAGGGAAAGTTCGACGGCAAGTTCTACAAGGGACGTACAGTGACGCTGAGCAGCACACCCGCCGGTGGACAACAGGTGGTCAGCTGGACCGTCGTTACCGTTGCCAGCACTACCACCACCTCCGAATACAGCGGTCCATCCTGCTCGTTCGACATGCCGTCGTGTACCAAGGTTATCGTCAATGCCAAGCTCGGCGCTACCGACGGTATCGACCAGCAGTCGCTGAGGAAATGGACATGGCAGATTAGCGACAACCAGCTGCAGCTGAGCAACATCCCCGCCAGAACCCGCGTTGCACTCTACGACCTGCAAGGCATCCTGCTCTCAGAGGCAGAGGGAAATGAAAGCGAGATCACACTCCCGCTTACCCCACAGCGCGCCTATGTGCTGAAGGTGGGCGGCGAGAGCATCAAGATAAAACACTAAAAATCCAATTCATTATGAAAGACAAGACACCAACCCCGCACATCGGAGCCAAATTAGGTGAGATTGCTGAGACCGTCATCATGGCGGGCGACCCCCTGCGTGCCAAGTTCATGGCAGAACGCTTTCTGGAAAATCCCGTGCAGTACAACAACGTGCGCGGAATGCTAGGCTATACAGGAACCTACAAGGGCAAGCCTCTCTCTGTGCAAGGACACGGCATGGGCATGCCTTCGATGGGCATCTATTCGTATGAACTCTTCAACTTCTTCGGCGTGAAGAAAATCATCCGTGTGGGCTCTGCCGGAACTATGGACCCCGATCTTCACATTGGCGACCTTGTCTTTGCTCAGGGTGCCTGCACCAACAGCAACTATGCTGCCCAATACCAGCTGCCGGGCAATTTCGCCCCCATTGCCGATTTCGGGTTGCTGCGCGCTGCCGCCGAGTGTGCCGACAAACTGGGCCATCGCTACAAGGTGGGCAACATCTATTCGTCTGACGTCTTCTACGATGAGAATCCTGCCACACCGAAATGGCAGCAGATGGGCGTGCTTGCCGTTGAGATGGAAGCCGCAGCCCTCTATATGAACGCTGCCCGTTGCGGAGCACGCGCACTGTGCATTTGTACCATTAGCGACTCGCTCATCACCGGCGAAGCCACCACAGCCGAAGAGCGCCAGCTGGGATTCACCAAGATGATGGACGTAGCCTTCGGCATCGTTTAATCGTCACACGGCATATAAAAAAAAACAATTCGTCCGCAAGAACTTGAAAGAGTCTTGCGGACGAATTGTTTCTATATATATAATAAGGTGAACCTTATTTCTTAGCTACTTCAACGTCGGTTTCCTTAATCTTTCTACCCATCACGAGGTAGGCAACAGGAGAAGCGATGAAGATAGAAGAAAGCGTTCCGAATACCACACCGAGGATCATGGCAAAAGCGAACGAGCGGATGCTGGCACCTGCAAGGATGAAGATGCAGAGGAGCACGATCAACGTAGAGACAGAGGTGTTGATGGTACGGGCCAGTGTCTGGTTGATAGACTCGTTGAAGAGCTGCTGCTTGTCCTTCTTGGGATAGAGACCGAGGTTCTCACGGATACGGTCGAACACCACCACCTTATCGTTGATAGAGTAACCAATCACGGTAAGGATAGCACCGATGAAGGTCTGGTCGATTTCCAGCGAGAACGGCATCCAGCCCCAGCAGAGTGAATAGAGGCCGAGCACGATGAGCGTGTCGCAAGCCAGAGCCACCACAGAACCTACAGAGAATGCAACGTTGCGGAAACGGAGCAGGATGTAGAGGAAGATGGCGATAAGGGCGATGATGACCGAAACGATAGCACCATAGGTGATGTCCTTAGCCACCGAAGGTCCTACCTTCTGAGAAGAAATGATGGAACCGCCTTCGCGCACATCAGGATTCTTGAACGCCTCAACGTTAGCCTGGCTGACGAGGCCGTGCTTCTTCAGTGCGTTATAAAGGATGGTCTCGCACTCGTCGTCGGTAGTGGGCGAGTTAGACTCAATCTTATAGTTCGTAGAGATACGGATGGTCTTACCGTCGGTACCGAGGGCAATGGCCGAAGTGTTGCTTTCGGGATAAGCCTCGGCAATGATAGAACGGATTTCCTCAGGCTGCACGCCCTTCTCGAATGTCACCACGTAGTTACGACCACCAGTGAAGTCGATGCTCTGGCTGAGTCCGCGAACTGCAAAGCTGATGCAGAAGATGACAGCAGCAATAGCCATGGTTACGAAGGTCTTCTTGTAGAACGACATGAAAGGAATCTTCATGTTCTGCATCAAGTTCTTCGACAGCGGAGTGGTGAAGGTGAGTCCGAGCCACTTGTCGTGCTTGTGACGGTTCTCGTAGATGATACGGGTCAGGAACACAGCGGTGAAGAACGAGCAGAAGATACCGATGATCCAAGTGGTGGCGAAGCCCTTCACAGGACCTGTACCGAAATAGAGCAGGATGACACCGGTGATGATACTCGTCAAGTTAGAGTCGAAGATAGCGCTGAATGCGTTGCTGTAACCGGCCTTCAGGGCATTCTTGATGTCCTTGCCGTTACGCATCTCTTCCTTGATACGCTCATAGATAAGCACGTTGGCATCCACGGCCGTACCAAGCGTAAGCACGATACCGGCAAGTCCCGACATGGTCAGAGCGGCCTGGAACGAAGTAAGAATACCGAGCGTGAAGAACAGGTTCACGATAAGGGCGCAGTTGGCCATCATACCTGGGATGAGACCGTACATGGCCACCATGTAGATCATCAGCAGAATGAAGGCGATGATGAACGACCAGATACCCTGCTGGATTGACTGGGCACCCAGCGTAGGACCTACCACCTCTTCCTGTACGATACGTGCAGGCGCAGGCATACGACCCGACTTCAGCGTCGTGGCCAGGTCTTTGGTGTCTTCGATAGTGAAGTTACCGGTAATCTGAGAGTTACCTCCAGAAATCTCGCTGTTCACGCGGGGAGCTGAATAAACCACGCCGTCGAGGACGATGGCAACAGCCTTACCCACGTTAGCCTTGGTGAGCTGTGCCCAACGGCGTGCACCGTCGCTGTTCATGCTCATTGAAACGCTGGGGCGGCCCGACATCTGCTCGAACTCATCCTTGGCATCCACGATGACGTCGCCCTCTAACGGAGCGCGTCCGCTGGCCTCGGTCACCTTCAGGGCATGCAGCTCGAAGACGTTCTTGCCACCGGCAATCAGGTCGGTTGGCTTTGCACTCCACACGAGCTTCACATCAGAAGGCAGTACCTGCTTGCCCAGGTCGCCAAAGAGGATGGCGTTGATGGCAGCAGTATCGCGAACGTTGGCCAGACCAACCAGGCTGAGCTGGTTGCCCATGGTCTGCAGTCTGGAGAGCAGCGGATGCTGCTTCTGTGCAGCCTCAATAGCCTTATCGTCGGCAGGAGCAGCCTTGTCGGCAGCCGGCTTCTTGTCGTCCTTCTTCACCTCAAACTTCGGCTTAGCAGCCTCAGCCTTGGCAATCTCTTCCTTCACGGCAGCAGTGTCAACGGCAGCGGTGTCTTTCTGCTCAGGCTGGCCGATATTGGCGGCACGCTGGTCGAGCTGAGTCAGATAAGGCAGCACCTCGTTGCTGTTGTAGGTCTCCCAGAACTCAAGGTTGGCACTACCCTGGAGCAGTTTGCGCACGCGCTCCGGCTCGCGGATACCCGGCATTTCAACCATGATACGGCCCTGCTGGCCTTCAAGTTTCTGGATATTTGGCTGAACCACACCGAACTTATCAATACGGTTGCGCACCACGTTGAACGAGTTGTCGATGGCCGACTGAACTTCAGCACGAAGTGCAGCCTCCACCTCACTGTCGGTGCTCTGTGTGCTGACCTTGCCCTTCAGCTGCTGAGTGGCGAAGATTTCAGCCAGGCGATGGCCCGGAGCATTCTTGTGGTAAGCATTGATAAACAGCGTGATGAAATCACTCTGACTGGTTTCCTCTTCCTTCTTAGCCTCCTGCATAGACTTCACGAAAGCCGCGTCGGTCTTGTGGTCGGCCAAAACCTCTACCACGTCGGGTACAGAGATTTCGAGGATAACATTCATACCGCCCTTGAGGTCGAGGCCGAGGCCGATCTGAGTCTCAAGGCATTTCTGGTAAGAGTAGACACCCAGATACTTCACAGAATCCTTATAGTCCTGCTGTGCTACCGGGTCTTTGATCTTTGCTGCCTGAGAATCAAAGTAGCTGGTGGCTGCAGAGAAACTCAGGTAGAAGATGCTTGCGAGCGTCAGAAGGACGGCTACGCAAATTACGATACCTTTGTTTTGCATTTTATTTGTTATGTTATTTAAATAATTATTTCTTATAAATGCACAAAATAGCGTGCAAAGATAGTCATTTTTCGCAACTTAACGAAATTTAAGGGCAATAATTACACTATTTTTGTGTTTTTCCCTGCATTTTCAAGCTGCAAAGCATCGGATAATGGTCACTTGAGGTGGCATTTGCGTCAACTTTGCACGTGCAGGGCACGAAATGGGAAGAGCAGAAAATGTGGTCGATACGCACATGGATGGCATTGCGGAAAAACGTCCATCCCAGTCCGTTGCCCGATTCGCGGAAACAGTCGGTAAGCCGTTTCGACATCTCGTAATGGGGATAGGAAATGGGCGAGTCGTTGAAATCGCCGCACAAGATGACCGGCACCCCTTTGTGGGCCTTGAGAAATCTTGACAGGGCTTTCACCTGACGGGCGCGCTTGGCATTGCGGGCACCCAGTTTCACCAGCAGCCGCTGCGACTCCTCGCGCGACACTTCGCCCTTGGCAGCGCCGTGAACCATGTTCTCGAAATTGCTGCGCTCCTTGAGCGAGAGCTGCGCCGACTCCAGATGGTTGTTCACAAAGATTACCTCCGTGCCATTCACGTCCACATAGAAGGCCACGCTCTGACTGCAACCCTCCTCAAACTCAATGAGTTCCTTCTTGCGGATGGGGTATTTGCTCAGCAGCGTCACACCACTGCCCGAATAGCGCAGATACTGCGACGACACATGGGGGAAGCGGTTCCCCACCCTGTCCAGTTCTTTCTCCCTGAGCGTCACCTCCTGAAGACAGGCCACATCGGCATCGCAGTTCGCCACATAGTCGAGCGCTCCCTGCAAGCCGCCGCCCCGCTTGCCGTTCTCGTCGGCCGAATAGCCGGCCACGTTGTAGCTGATTATCTTGAGGTTAGGCTTCTCTTCTGTCCCGAGATTCAGGGGGAAATAGGTGCGCACTGGCGAATAGGCCAGCAGGAAACCCGCTATCGGGACAATGGTCCGCTTCAGGCTGAACAGCGCCCAGAATATCAGGAAACAGAGATTGAGCACGACGAAGACCGGGAAAATCAGTCCCAGACACGACAACACGGGATGCACCGTGGGGTCGAGCCTGTCGCTATACCCCACCAGTAGCATGAGTATGATGGTAGCCACATTGGCTCCCACTATCATGTTGACTGTAAACTTCTTAAGTCCCTTCAATCCTTAAACTTGAACTTTATTCTACTTTCCCGCGTCGAAGAGCTTTTTCTTCTCCTCCTCCGTCAGACTGTCGTAGCCGGAGCGGCGGATTTTATCCAGAATCTCGTCTATTTCTTTCTGAGTTGCCTGCTTATGCTGGTTATACTGCCAGTCCTTGTCGCTCTCCGTATGGCTGTGCGCTCCGCCATCACCGGCATTCTTGTGCGAGCGTTTCTCCCAGTTGTTCCTCAACCGGTCGAAGAACTGCTGTCCGCCGGAACGCCCGTAGCCGCTGCCGCCGCCCGGATGTTTCTGCCAGTAGCGAATCATCAGGAAACCGAAAAGCATGCCGCCAAGATGGGCAAAATGGGCCACGCCGTCGCCCGATGTGCCAAGGGCCGAGAACAGTTCGATGGCCACATAGGCCAGAATAAACCACTTCGCCTTGATAGGTACGGGCAGTGGGAATATGAATATGCGCTCCTCGGGGAACAGCATGCCGAATGCCAGCAGTATGCCGTAGATGGCACCCGAGGCACCCACCGTGGTCAGCTGGTTCAGATAGTAGTCAACGGTGACGCTCACTCCGTTCAGATTCACATATTCGTAACTGCCCAGGTCATCGATGACGAAATACGATATATACTGCACCAATTCCTGTATCAGACCGGCACCTATTCCGCACGAAATGTAATAAAAAAGGAATTTCTTTGGTCCCCACACATTTTCCACCACGCAACCGAACATCCACAGGGCAAACATATTAAAGAAGATATGCTGCAGTCCGCCGTGCATGAACATATAGGTCAGCAACTGGTAGAGGTGGAACTCACTGGCCATGAAGAAATGCAACCCCAGCACGTCGTTGAGGTCGATGCCTCCGCGCTGGAATACGAATGTTGCCACAAACATCAAAACGTTGATGATGAGCAGGTTTTTCGTTATGGTTGGTATATTCCGCATACGCTTTTGGTGTTTCTGTTTTTGAAATCTTGTTTTAACGCCGAAAGCGCCAAAACGACGCTTTCGGGTGCAAAAGTACGAAAAATATCCGTTATTTCACACAAAATCGGCACGTTAGATACTATTTTTCGTTAATTTCTCAATTTTTTTTGTTTTTTTGTTTGATTTGTGAAATGATTGCAGTATATTTGCGAAGAAAATCTGGATAATTCATTTTTTAACATTAATAATTCAACAAATTTCTAAAACTTATGAACAAAACAGAATTAATCGAGAAGATCGCTGCAGGCGCAGGTCTGACCAAGGCAGATGCCAAGAAGGCATTAGAGGCTACCACAGAAGCTATCAAGGGTGCACTGATTGCTGGTGAGAAAGTTCAGCTGATTGGCTTCGGTACTTTCAGCGTTAACGAGCGCCCCGCTCGCGAAGGTATCAACCCCGCTACAAAGCAGAAGATCCAGATTGCTGCTAAGAAGGTTGCCAAGTTCAAGGCTGGTGCAGAACTGGCTGAGGCTCTCTAATCTGATTGTAAAAGAAATTCATAAAGACCCGCAGGCTTTCCTGCGGGTCTTTTGTTGTTTGCGGAATACCGAAAAAAGGACTGCGCCGGATGTTCGGCACAGTCCCCTTTTTTCTTTTCTGCCCAGCGGAATCAGGGCTGCTTGCCAATGTAGGCCAGGATACCGCCGTCCACATAGAGCACGTGGCCGTTGACGGCATCAGAAGCATGCGAAGCCAGGAACACGGCAGGTCCACCCAGCTCTGAAGGATCGAGCCAGCGGCCGGCAGGAGTCTTGGCGCAGATGAACGAATCGAACGGATGGCGGCTGCCGTCGGGCTGGCGCTCACGCAGCGGAGCTGTCTGAGGTGTGGCAATATAGCCCGGGCCGATACCGTTGCACTGGATGTTGTAGCCACCATACTCTGAGCAGATGTTGCGGGTCAGCATCTTCAGACCACCCTTGGCAGCAGCGTATGCGCTGACCGTCTCGCGGCCCAGCTCACTCATCATCGAGCAGATGTTGATAATCTTACCTTCCTTGCGCTCCATCATCTCGGGGATGACGGCCGAAGAGCAGATAAACGGACCAACCAGGTCGATGTCGATAACCTGCTGGAACTCGGCGCGCTTCATCTCGTGCATCGGGATGCGCTTGATGATGCCTGCGTTGTTCACCAGGATGTCAATCTGACCAACCTCCTCGTGAATCTTCTCCACGAGTGCCTTCACGGCATTCTCGTCGGTCACGTCGCACACGTAGCCCTTCACGTTCTCGATGCCAGCCTCTTTGTAGTTGTTCAGACCACGCTCCAGGGCAGCCTCGTTAATGTCGTTGAAAATAATGGTCTTGATACCAGCGCCTACAAAAGCCTTGGCGATGTTGAAACCGATACCATAGGAAGCGCCTGTAATCCAGGCATTCTTTCCCTCAAGTGAAAATGGATTTGCCATAATGTTGTTAAGTTTTTAAGATTTTGAGTTTATAAGATTTTTGAGTTTCAATTTCCAGTTATATATGTAATCATAACTCCTATCTCAAGTCTATGATTTCCGAGAAATCCTGGTCGCCATAGTCAAGGTTCTCTCCACCCATGCCCCAAATAAAGGTGTAGTTGTGGGTGGCGGCGGCAGAGTGGATGCTCCATTCGGGCGAGAGCACGGCCTGCTCGCCGCGCATCCAGATGTGGCGCGTCTCCTGCGGCTCGCCCATGAAGTGGCAAACGGCCTGATCCTCGGGCAGCTCGAAATAGAAGTAAGCCTCCATGCGGCGCGAGTGCACATGCGCCGGCATCGTGTTCCACACGCTTCCGGGAGCCAGTTCAGTCATTCCCATCTGCAACTGACAGGTGGGCAGCACCTGGTTCACAAGCATCTTGTTGATGTTGCGCTCGTTCGACATCTCCAGCGAACCCATGTGGGCCACCACCGCATTCTCTTTCGTTACCTTCTTGCAGGGATAAGCCTGATGAGCCGTCGCGGAATTGAAGTAGAACTTGGCAGGCTTCGCTGCATCGTCGCTCTTGAAAACCACCTCGCGGTCGCCACTTCCGATATAAAGTGCCTCCTTAAAGTCCAGATGGAACGACTCGTCACCAACGATGACCTCCCCTGCTCCACCCACGTTATAGATACCAACTTCGCGACGCGTGGTGAAGAACGGTGCCTTCAGCGGGTCGATGGCCTCGAGCCGCAGGGCTTCGTTAACGGGCATTGCGCCTCCCACCACCATGCGGTCGTACATCGAATACACCATGTTCACCTCGTCTTCGGCAAACACACGCTCAATAAGAAAGTCACGACGCAGTCTTGCGGTATCATAATGCTTGGCATCCTCCGGATGGGCGGCATACCTGATTTCAAAGTTTGTTTTCATTTTCGATTTGTTTTGTGTGCAAAGATACGAAAAAACGAGAGCAGAACAAAATAAATCCATTTATTTTTTATGCCGAGTTTAAGTATCTTCGCTAATTCGTTAGCAAAGATACGAAAAAACGAGAGCAGAACAAAAAAAATCTATTTATTTAAGTTTGATTAATACTTCAAGGCCGCACAATCGTCAGACATTGAAGAATTTAGAAGAAATTTTCGTAATTCACATAATTATGGCTGCGCCAAAGGGTCCTGTAAAGGGAATTTATGTAAATCACGAAAAATTCTTTCCGTTATTCTCCCACTAGGGGGAGTTAGTGGGTTATTTCACCAGCACCTTACGGCCATTCTTAATGTAGATGCCCTTTGTTGGTGTATCCACACGCTGACCGTTAAGGTTATACACGGGTGCATCGGCATTCGCTGGCAGTCCGTTTTCTATCGCATCTATTCCACTCGCATCACTGACAACTTCGAAACCATAGATCTTCAGCAGGTCAGCATCCGCGCTGGCGCGCGTTCCGCCCGTGGCCTTGGCCCCGGCAGTGCTCATGCCGCCGTAGATATACACCAGCGTTTCCTCGTTCACATTGTAGGGGAACTTCACTTTCAGCTTGCCGTCCAGTTCCATTTCTATCGGGTCATTGTTGCCGATCTTCACTTTCAGCACCATGTTGCCCTGCGTCTCGGCCTCCACCTTGATGCTTCCCTTGCCTTCGTTGACCTTGAACACGATGCCCGTATAATTGTCCTTGAAGTCATCGCCGAAGATGTCTTTGCCGTCAATGGCCGAATCATCTGTCGGCTTGGTCACCACGAGACAACCTTCAGCCGAATTGTAGTGCCCGTCGCCACTACTAATACTGTAATACACGTTGCCCACAATGCTGCCGTCCAAATTAGTGTTCTCGTCAATCTCGTTGGCGATGGAAATGATTCTACCAAAGCCTACGGGAAAAAATTCAGAATCACTACCTTCATACTCATACCACTTTTGTTGCTCTATATCATAATAGTAAGTTGTTGTCCATCCTTTTTCTTTGGCTGCTGCTACTTGTGCCTTTGTCACCACATTATGCTCATAACTGCTATCAAGATTAATAGCACGGAAATACTTGCCATTTTCAGATAGAACTTTTGATAAACCTGCAATTAAAGCATCCATATTTATTCCATTAATTCTATTAACGCTGCAATCCAACAACTGGAGCATAAAGTTCTTTGACACATCGAGCGAATTCAACTGGTTATCGGAGCAGTCCAAAACAGATAAACAGATGCACTTCGACACATCAAGTGTGCTCAGCAGGTTGCCAGAACAAGCCAATTGAGATAAAGACTGCGGAAGATTAATTGCAGTCAATTGGTTTTCTCCACAATACAAAAGATTCAGTTTGGTATTTTTCGAAACATCTAACGTTATCATCCGATTTCCAGAACACACCAAATAATTCAATGCTGTGTTTTTCGAGACATCAAGGGAAATAATCTTATTATTATAACATGACAAATGTGTTAGCGCAGTATTTCTTGCCACATCGAGCGTAGCTAATTGATTGTCTGAACATTCCAAAAAATTCATCTCAGTGTTCTTCGAAACATCGAGTGTTGTTAATCGGTTTCCATGACAATCTAAGAGTGTCACTAATGGGTTCTTTGACAAGTCAAGTTTAGTCAGTTGGTTTTCTGGACAATACAAGCCCTCCAAAGCAGTAAAATACTCTATACCTGTCAAATCTACAATTCCTTGATTATTTACCCAAATAACGGTAACATCTTCTATTTCTTCAACACTGAGAATTTTATCACGATTATTATCACAATTCTCTAGAACATAATTCCTGAAAATCGGGTCAGGAAAACTAATTGAGTTTATAGCAACTCCATCGGCTTTCATGTGTTGCGGCATTGCAATCAGTGATGCCATTGTGAACAAAAAGTTTAATAGTTTCATAATGTTGGATGATTATATGATTTAGGTTTATTCAACTTTCTCAAACTCCTTAAGCACGCTATACTTGTATTTAGATTGTTATTCGACACAAAAAAGAACGTGGCAATTTACTTCGTCTACGTTCTTCGAGGTATCGCCAAACACCTAACAATCCTAAACGAGTAAAAGCCCACGCCTTTCAGCGTGAGCATCCGTACCTTTACTCTTGTGTGTTTCTTTAATTTGGCGAATTACGAGAAACAAGATTCAAACGGACGCTTCAATTTCTATATGTCTCTTGTTGCTTTGTCTTTAGTTGCCCATAGGCATTACTGGTTTTATAGGGTTATACAAAGATTATTTGTAATTCAAGGGCAAAGATATTAAAATTTTTGTAAAACAGCAAACTATCACTGTCTTTTTTCTCACATATCAATAATTAGTTAAGAAGAAAATGAAATCTTCATTCTGAATCCGTCAAAGAATCATCCGACGGAACGCAGATGGAGAAGATGGCAGATACTGTAAACCTGACGAATTCTCTTGAAAACGGTTTCACTCCTTCACTCGTCTGCAATCCATTAACATTCAGCATGATGCGAGTGAAACCGCGCTTTCACTTCGGTTTCACTTTATACCCCATCCGCGGGGAGGGTTTGGGTGGACTTTCCTCCTCGTTGGGAGTAGTATGGTTGGGCAAACGATGGTCTTTTGCGGAGTGATTAGGGTCTAATCACTCTCCAATTAGGTATCATTGACCCATACCAAACAGACCCACCAACAACAGACCAACCACTAACAGACCAACCACCAAACAGACCCACCCCCGGCCCCTCCCTAAATGGAGGGGAGTAAATAGCAATAAGAGGTAGTAGCACTGGGTGAGCTCTTAGTGAAACCGAAGTGAAACTGCGGTTTCACCTGCAAACGACAGCTAATCAGCAACTTGCAGAAAGTGAAACTGGTGAAACCGAAACTCGACAATTTTACGATTTCACAATTATTCGATTTGACGATTTCACAATTTTACGATTTCACGATTTCACTTTTTAATTCTTAATTCTTAATTTTTAATTTTTAATCGCGAAGCGATAAATCTAAATTCTAAACTCAAAATTCTAAACTCTAAAAACTAAACTCCTTTATCGAATTATAAAAAAACAATCCGCCAGCAACCGAATGCTCAGCTGCTGGCGGAATTCACTGGTTGGGTGACTCGGATTCGAACCGGGAATGACAGAACCAAAACCTGTAGTGTTACCATTACACCATCACCCAATCATGCATATTGCGGCTGCAAAGGTACGAATTTTAAATGAAGAATAAGGAATGAAGAGTGAAGAATTTTTGTGCCTTTAAAGATTTTTTAATCCTTCGGCTTCTTTTTCCTTGATGTAAGCATCATTCCACCAGTCCTTTTTCTTTCAGCAGGGGCAGCACGTTGGCAGCCGCCTCGCGCTCTTCATGCTTCGCTTTCTCGTTGTAGCGTTCCAGCAACTGGGCGTCCTGGGCAAGTAGCCGGTTCATGAACTCATCGTCCATCAGCACGATGTCGGTCTTCTTTCCGTCGCCATTATTGTCGATGAGGTAGCAGACGCGGTCCTTCCTGATGTCCGACTCCGATATGGCTGCCCCTACTGCGCCGAGCAGGAATGCCGATGCCATGCGGTGGGAAGTGACCGCCGGCCCTATCCGGTGGGTAACAAACAACAGTTTGTCTTTGTCGTAGGCCAGCCCCTGGGCGTAGCCGCTGCCGAAAGCGGTTTTCTTGTAGCGCAGCTTGCGCAGGTTCACGTAGAGCGTGTCCTGATACTCTACGACCAAGGCCTCTTTCTTGAGCGTCTTATTGACATCCTTGTCGTCGGTTTCGAACTTGAAGTCGTTGCCGCCCACCCACACCTGGTGAGCCGTGGAGTGGCTGATGAGCCTCAGCTCGTTCAGCTTGACCCACCTGCCTGCCACGAAATCATCGTAACTCTTACAGTAACGTCCCTGTGCTGAGATGCCCATTGCCACCGTCAGCAGCACTATTGTCAATAACTTTCTCATAGTGAATTATCTTTGTTTCTGTATTCCTATAGATAAAATCGCAGCCCTACCGTCAGACCGACTCTTGCCACGCCGTTCGTGTCGTTTCTGTCGCCTGGATAATGATCGTCTTCATGCTTTCCAAAATATGAAGAGAAAGACGTCATCTCAAGCCCGAGCCCTACATTGGGGCTCATCATGTATTCTATGCCATAGGCGGCCTTGATGCCAAGTCCTCCCTGGGTGCTGTAGTCGTCGCCGCAGTTGGCATAGCCCAAGCCAGCGTCCGCCTTCGCGCGCCACTTGTCGCCCCACCTTCCCGAATACACGAACGATGCTCCCGCATAGAGCTGTTTCATCGAGCCGGAACGGGGATATGAGGTGGAATTGTGGGCCACGGTGATTCCAAAGCCCATTCCCTGCTTGAATATGCAGTTGTAGTCGGCCACCATTTCCAGGCCTGTGCGCCATCTGTAGCTGCCGTCGGGGGTATATACTTTCGATGTAATCCAGGCCGGGCCTGCATTCAGGGCGAACACGTGGGTGATTTTCTTTTCCGATGTCTGCGGCCCGTCTGTCAGTCCGGCACGCATGCCCGTGACCGATGCCATCAGGAAAAGCAACAATACGATTTTCTTCATGTTTCAAAAAAAATTATGACTGTCTGTATAGAATTAATATCAAATGCAAAGATAGAACAAATAATTGAACCGACAAAGCATTTTTCTGTTTTTATTTTCACCGAAACGAGGCGAAGCCCGTGTCCGGGATTCGCCTCGCTGTAATCAAGAATCTCTCTGAATGCTATTTCACGGTCAGCAGGAAGTAGTTCTTCTTTCCCTTCTGGGCAAGCAGATACTTGCCGTCGATGAGGTCGTCGGCAGTGATGGGACGGTCGAACTGGGTGAGCTTTTCCTTGTTGAGGCTGACGCCACCGCCCTGCACCATCTTGCGCATCTCGCCCTTTGAGGGGAACACGGGAGCTGCCTGCGTGAAGATTTCAACGGCGGGCTGACCGAGCACGTCCTTAGAAACATCGAAGTGGGGAACTCCGTCGAAGACATCGAGGAAGGTTGCCTCGTCGAGTTTCTCAAGGCCTTCCTTGGTGGACTTGCCGAAGAGAATGCTCGAAGCCTCGATGGCCGTGTCGAGCGCTTCCTGTGAATGAACCATCACGGTGACCTCTTCGGCCAGACGGCGCTGCAGCACGCGGCGGCCGGGATCCTGACGGTGCTCTTCGACGAGAGCATCGATGGTCTCTTTGTCCAAAGAGGTGAATATCTTGATGTAGCGCTCGGCATCGTCGTCGCTGACGTTGAGCCAGAACTGATAGAACTTGTAGGGAGTGGTGCGCTGCGGGTCGAGCCAGATGTTTCCGCTCTCGGTCTTGCCGAATTTCTTGCCGTCGGCCTTGGTGATGAGCGGACAGGTGAGTGCGAAGGCGGGCTCGGCATCGTTGCCCAGGGTGCGGCGAATCAGTTCCGTACCGGTGGTCATGTTGCCCCACTGGTCGTTGCCGCCCAACTGCAGGCGCACGCCTTTGTGCTGATAGAGATAGAGGAAGTCGTAGCCCTGCAGCAGCTGGTAGGTGAATTCGGTGAACGACAGTCCGTCGCGGGCAGTTCCGTTGAGTCGCTGCTGCACGCTCTCCTTGGCCATCATGTAGTTGACGGTGATGTGCTTACCCACCTCGCGCGCGAAGTCGAGGAAGGTGAAATCCTTCATCCAGTCGTAGTTGTTCACCAGCTCGGCAGCATTGGCATCCTTCGACTCGAAGTCGAGGAACTTGGCCACCTGCTTCTTGATGCACTCCTGGTTGTGATAGAGTGTCTCGTTGTTGAGCAGGTTGCGCTCCTGACTCTTGCCCGAGGGGTCGCCAATCATACCCGTTGCGCCTCCCACCAGGATGATGGGCTTGTGGCCGCAGCGCTGCAGATGGCGCAGCATCATGATGCCACAAAGGTGTCCGATATGGAGGGAATCGGCCGTGGGGTCGGTGCCAAGATAGGCTGTCATCATCTCTTTCTGTAAGGCTTCTTCGGTGCCGGGCATGATCTGCGCCAGCATTCCGCGCCACTTCAGTTCTTCTACAAAGTTCTTCATTTTTATATTATCGTTTTCTATTATTCACTTTTCACTTATCGCTTATCATTTCCTCCCTCCCTCACAGGGAGGGCCGGGGTGGGTCTTCTACGGCACCGGGTCGTAGCCAGAGCCTCCCCAGGGATGGCATCTCAGTATGCGGCGGATGGCCAGATAGAGGCCTTTTATGGGGCCGTGCTTGATGAGTGCCTGGCGGGCATACTCTGAACAGGTGGGCGTGAACCGGCACGAAGGCGGCGTGTAGGGTGAGATGGCTTTCTGGTAGAACCAGATGGGAACCAGCAGGATGGTCACGAAGAACCACGATATGCCCCGAACGATTTTCCTCAGCATAGGCTATCGGATGTTGACTGATTCTCGGGTAAAGGTCGGGCGTTCAGCTTCTCGGCCGCCCGCTCCAGCAGCGACTTCACCCGCTGCTCCACCGTGGCTGAATCGTAAAGCTTGTCGTCGAGCCAGATAAAGGCCATTGCCACGGCATTCCATTCCGCATTGCCGCCATTCTCACCGATGGCATCCCACAGGATATGCTTGTGGCGGCGATAGGCCTCGCGCACCTGGCGCTTCACGCGGTTGCGCTTCACTGCCCTCTTAAAACAACGTTTGGGCACGCTCACCAGCATCTGAGCCGGTGGACAGGCGCCCTCGCGTACATATTTCATATATACAAGCCTCAGCGGGAAGGCAGTCATCGAACGGCTGTGACCTCCCTGAAAGAGCTTGTCGATGAGTTTCATGCTCGATATCCGCTCTTCCTTCCCCAAGCTGTTAGGTCTGGATGCAGACATGCGGCATTATTTCGATTGCTTCTCCAAATAGTTTTTCAGCGCAGCCGTCATAGAGGGGAACTCCTTCGAGGGAGCCTCAATGACCACTTTCAGGCCGGCATCGTGGGCCGACTTCGTAGTGCTGGGACCAAAGGTGGCCACCACCACGCTGTCGTTCTTGGTGTTGCCGAACGTCTTCTCGAAAGCATTGATGCCCGACGGACTGAAGAACACGCACATATCGTAGTCGAAATCCTTCACCTCGTCCTCGGTGAAGTCGTTGCTCACGGTGCGATACATCACGCACTCGGTGTGGTTCAGCTTCTTGGCATCCAGGAGCTCGGCCGTGGAATTGTCGTGCACGTCGCTCATGGGAATCAGGTATTTCTCCGTCTTATGCTTCACCATCTGCGGCACCAGGTCGACAATCTTGCCGGTATTTCCGAAGAAGACCTTGCGCTTGCGGTACATGACATATTTCTGGATATAGAGCGCAATCTGCTCGGTGACGCAGAAATACTTCATATCCTCGGGAATCTCGATACGCATTTCCTTGGCCAACTTGAAGTAATTGTCAATGGCATGACGGGAGGTGAACACTACGGCCGTGTGGTTCATAATGCTCACTTTCTGCGAGCGGAACTCTTTCGACGTAAGTCCCTCGACCTTGATAAACGGACGGAATACCAGCTCAACGCCATAGTCGTTGGCAAGATCATAATAAGGCGATTTCTCGCTCGCTGGCTTGGGCTGGGATATCAGGATCTTCTTAATCATTTCTGTCCTAAAAATTTATTTTCAAATAATCAACAATTATCACCAAAAATCCCCACAGGGAGAACATCGGAACAATTTCTAGGGCGCAAAAGTACAAAATATTTTGCAAATACGCGGCATTTCGGCGAAAAAAGATAACATAGCACTTATAAAAAGTCAGCAATTTCACCAAAACCACTACCACCAACACGTAAACTATGGCATTCTGGAGGCTCAAGTTGAAGTAACTCTGCAACATTACGAGGGGGAAGAGGGCCACACCCTCGGCACTTACCAGAAAAAGTAAAGATTTTTGCCAGTTCGAATTATCCTTGCGGTCGAAGAAAATGCTGTTGACGATAGCATAGAGCAACGACTTCAGCAGGAAATAGACCACGAAGCAGCCGAAGAATATCCAGATGAGCATGTACTGCGACTTCAGGATAAACGTGTCGGCCACGTTCTGCTGGGTGTAGAAAAAGGCGATGATGCTGGTCACCAGACAAGTCTGCGCAGCCAGGAAGAACTGAAAACGGAACTCGCTGGAGGTCTCGGTAATCTCGGTGGTCTGTCCGCTGCGGGGCGGCTTGAAGAACTCCTTGGCCTGATAGATGATGAAATCGCGGCTGCGGGCAAAGGAGAAAAGGGCCACCACCACGATGGTCAGCAGCAGCAGGGTCACGGTGTTGTCGCCGCGTATGGTATAGGGAACGGGGTCGCCGGCCACGCCGTAGCGGCCGCCGTCGATTTCGGGATGCAGCAGCGTGTCTTTAGCGAAAAACGTTTCGCGGTAATATTGCGGCAGCGACACGTCTTTGTAGCTCTTGCCCTTATCATGACCGGGCAGGTGGAGCGTGTCGGGACGCGTGCTGAGGTGGGTGTTCTCGGGCTGGAAAGCGGCCTGGATGGCAGAATCCTGCTGGGCCGGCGTGGCGTCGGGCGGCAGCTGTTTCAGCACCTGGTAGGGATGCTTGGGCTTGGCCACAGACTGGCGGTTAACAGAAATAGCGGCCCCACTCTCGTGAGACTGCTGTTCCGTTGCCTCGCCCCCCTCTGTCGTGGGGGCAGCTGCCTTGTGCAGACTGTCGGTCTGCTGTATCCACTCGCTCTTCAAATCGGGTTTTCAGATAGCGTTAATCACTTTCCAAAGAATGCCTTGCGAATCTCGTCGACCTTGTCGAGCTTCTCCCAGGTGAACAGTTCCACGGGGATGGTCAGGGTCTCGTGATAGCGCGACGTGAAGGTTTTCTTCACCACCTCGTTCTTACGGCCCATGTGTCCGTAGGCTGCCGTCTCGACAAACATTGGCTGGCGCAGCTTCAGCTGGCGCTCGATGGCCTTCGGGGTCAGTTTGAACAGTTTACCGATACGGTCGGCAATTTCGCTGTCGGTGAAGGGCACGCGGCTCTTGCCGTAAGTGTTGACATAGATGTTGATGGGCTCAGCCACGCCGATGGCATAGCTGATCTGCACCAGCATCTCGTCGCTCACGCCGGCAGCCACCATGTTCTTGGCAATCCAGCGTGCAGCATAGGCTGCCGAACGGTCCACCTTCGATGAGTCCTTGCCCGAGAAGGCGCCGCCGCCATGGGCTCCCTTTCCGCCGTAGGTGTCGACGATAATCTTACGGCCGGTGAGTCCGGTGTCGCCATGAGGTCCGCCGATGACGAACTTACCCGTGGGGTTGACGTGATATTTGATTTCGCCTTCGAACAAGGCCAGCACTTTCTCGCTGTGGATGTTCGACTTGACACGAGGGATGAGGATATTCACAACGTCGTCGTGGATGCGCTCAACCATCTGGCGGTCGGCTTCCTCCTGACTTCCGGCTTCCTCGGCCGTGATAAACTCGTCGTGCTGCGTGCTCACCACAATGGTATGAATGCGCTGTGGAATGCCATCGTCGCTGTATTCCACCGTCACCTGACTCTTTGCGTCGGGACGCAGGTAGGTCATTTCCCGGCCTTCCTTGCGAATCTGAGCCAGTTCGTAGACCAGCCGGTGTGCCAGTTCAAGACTCACGGGCATGTAGTTCTCGGTCTCGTTCACGGCATAGCCGAACATCATGCCCTGGTCGCCGGCACCCTGTCCGTCGTGCTGCTCGTCGTCTTCTGCCTTGTCCACGCCGCGGTTGATGTCGCCGCTCTGCTCGTGGATAGCCGTCATAACGCCGCACGAGTCGCCGTCGAACTTATACTCACTCTTTGTGTAGCCAATACGGTTAATGGTGTTGCGGGCAATGGTCTCCAAGTCGATGTAGACATCACTGCGTACCTCGCCCATAATCACCACCTGACCGGTGGTTACAAACGATTCGATTGCGCAACGGGCCTTATCGTCGTAGGCCAGGAACTGGTCGAGCAAAGCGTCGCTAATCTGATCGGCCACCTTGTCGGGATGGCCCTCTGAAACTGATTCTGATGAAAACAAATATGCCATATCTTTATATTTTGGGTGCAAAGTTAGTGTAAATGAACGGAAAAAACAAAACTTGTTTTGAGTTTTTCTGAATGCAGCCAAACTTCATGGTGCGTAAGCAACGTAAAGTTAGTGCAATTTTTTGATTAAGCGAAGAGAAAGTATACGTATATTTTTACCTGAGCGTGAAAATTTATCTAAATGAACGGAAAAAACAAAACATGTTTTGCTTTTTCCAAGAAATATCCCTATCTTTGTCCCATTCATCATCATTAGGAGTATGAGCGAAAAAGCGAATTTAAAGAAGATAGAATCCATTTCTGCACAATTAGGGGTGCTGGCATCGGAATTCACTCCCCTGCTGACCGACGAGAACATCAAGGGAAAGCTCGGACAGCTGAGCCGCAGGTCGCTGGAATACAAGAACGGTTCGTTCATCATGCTGGTGGTAGGACCCGTCAAGTCGGGAAAGTCGACGCTCGTCAACCTGCTGGCCCACCGGTATGTGAGTCCTACCGACAAGCTGGAATGCACGGTGCGGCCCTCCATCATCTCCAACGTGGCCGACGCAAAAGACTGCAAGATTGAAATCTATAAGTCGAGAACCGAAGGCCGGAAAGCCGAAGACCTCGACCTCATCGTGGACGAACTGCGCGGTATCGTCACCGAGCACGAACTGGAGCAGCACCTTGAAAAAGACGAATATCTGAACTATTCCGACGATACTGTCAACAACGTTATATCGCCTTCCTACAACAAGGAAGACCGCACCATCATCACATCCATCACCACCACCGGCAGCAAACTGCTGGCAAAGGACCATGTGGACGGCGGGAAAATCTTCCTGGCCGACATGCCGGGATTCGACGGCAACGCATCGAACCTGAACGACCCGCTCTACGACGCCATCTCGAAACGCGTCGACCTCATCCTCTTCGTACACAGTTCGGTGTCGGCCTTCAACCTAACCTCAGCCTCCTATCTTGACAAACTCAGGGAGTACAACGAGGCCGTGCCGGTGTATCTGGTGCACAACATCTTCGATTCCACCTACTGGAAGACACCCGAGGAGCGACAGAGCGACATCGACCGTCAGGTGCAGAAGGAGTATGAGGAGATTCGCGGCAAGGGATTCAACATCGAGTCGGAATTTATCAGCAAGGTCAACCTGGGCAAGGTAACCGATGCCGTGCTGGGAAAGAAAGCCTATCTGCCCGACTACGAGGACGACCTGATGCATGAGCTGGCCAAGTTTGAGGAGATAGAAGAGAAACTCTACCGGAAAATCACATCCAACATCAGCGAACTGCGACTGAAAAGATGCGAGGACCGCACCCGCGGATTGCGCGACACGCTGGTGGCTGCCATCGACGACGAGGTGGTAGCGCTGCAGCAGAAGAAGAATGCCAAGGACCTGATGGCCGGATTCGTGGACCATCTGGAGAAAGAACTCAGCATCTCGATGACCGAACAGGATGAGATTATCGGAGCCGTGGAGTCGTCGGCCAACCGCTCCGTATTCCGCACCATTTCTACAACTCAGGTCAACAAATCGGCTTCCACCGACGAGTGCATCCTGCTGCTCAAGGGCGTGCTGGTGCAGTTTCTTTCCGACATCGACCAGAAACTGACGCTCAACCTGCTGAGCAAGTTCAGGAACAAGGAAGAGGCTTTCCGCGAAATGGTTGCCGAGAAGACTGGACTGCGCAAGATTGACGTGAAGATAACGCCTGCCGAAGCCGCCACCGCCAAGAACATCTACGACGACGATGTCAGCTCGTTCATGAACAAGAAATTCTTCGAGTTCCTGCGCGACATGTGGCACGGCACACACACCGTGAAAGACATCAAGAGCTATATCAGCAAGATGGAGAATTTCTTCTACGGCACCAAGGAGTCGCCCTCGACCTACCAGCTGAAAGAATTGCTGAAAAAGGAAATCAAACGGCTCGAAGCCATCTATCTGAAGGAAATCAAGGAGCAGTATGCCGCCATACTGCCCACCATCATCACCGACGAGCAGACGGCTTCGCTGGAAACGCTCGGACGGCTGAAGACGCAGCTCACCAACATCCTTATTTAAAAATTCAGAACGCCATGAAAAGGAACCTTTTCCTCATCGCCACCGTCTTCCTGTCAATCCTCTTCATACTGCTGGCAGGAAACGTCATCACCATCGGAGAGAAAATCTACGAACTGACCGGCGTGAAATACATTGAATACGGATTCTACCTGATCATCCTGCTGCTCTTCGTCTATGTCATCATCGTGCCCTTTGCCAAACTGCACCACACCCCTACCTTCCCGAAGCTGCAGGTGTCCGACGACGAAGAACTGGACGAAACCCGCCAGATTGACAAGTTTACCAAGTTTTCGAAAAAACTGTCGAACAACCTCTACTATCTGCCCGAGGATGAGCGCCAGCAGCACAAAGAGGCTTTCCTGGCCGAGGTGAAGCAATACTACAATGCCGACGACATGAAGCGCATCGTGCAGAAAGAACTCGACCTGCGCTACAAGCAGGTCAAATCGCACATCCACGAGTGGGCAAAGACCGAGTTTCTCATCACCACCGTCTCACAAAGCAGCCGCATCGACGCCATCGCCTCGCTGGTCATCAACTTCAGGATGATTGCCGACCTGATACGCTGTTCAGGATTCCGTCCCACCAACCGCCAGCTGTTCTACCAGTATTGCCGCATCCTGGCCACGTCACTGTTCAGCTATTACATCTCTGACGGACTGAGCAGTCTGTCGGACAATGCAGATGCCGTGGCTGCCGACGGAATGATTGATGCCGACCTCGACACTTTCTCCGAGGCCGGATTCCTGGGATCTATCTCCAGCATCAAGTTGTCGGGCATCGTGTCGACCTCGCTCATCGACGGCGCCCTGAACACGCTGCTCACCCTGCGCATCGGCTATGTCACCCTGGCCTATCTGAAATCCGGCTCGAAGGCACTGGCCGGCAAGAATGGCGTGAAGGTTCGCCGTAAGGCCATGCTCGAAGCTGCCACCGACTTTCTTGCCATTGCCAAGGAAACCGGTTCCAGCATGACGGAACAGTCGTATAAGCTCATCACCGACAAAATCGACGCCCTGCTCCACCCTTCTGCCCACAAGGAAGAAGAAACCGCAGCCCAACAGGGATAGGCCATGAAGAAAAGAGCCTCCGGCAACAAGTTCCTGAAGAGCCTCCTGCTGCTATGCCTGATTTCCATTTGCATGGGAGCAGGGTTCATAGTGTGGGATATTTACAAGCCCAAAACCGCCGCACTGGTGCGCGTCCCGCACATCATTTGGCCTGACAGCGACCGCAACGAAGGCAAGCCCTTCACTACCGGATTCGACGGTATAGACATCTCCGCCCATCAGGGCCGAATCCGTTGGGACTCGCTGGAGAAGGCCAAGCCATGGCTACATATTATATATGTACGTGCGAGAGGAAGGAAAGTGCAGGACAGTCTCTACGGCTACAATATGAAACAGGCCCATAGCCGCGGGTTCAAGGTGGGCAGCTATCATTTCTTCAACATGAATTTTCCCGTTGAAGAGCAGTACCGTATGTTCACCCGGATGACCGACCACGAACATCAGGACCTGCGGCCCGTCATAGATGTGGAGCAATTAAGCCTGGCCGACGAGGGCAACGAACATCTGAAAGACAGTGTGATGAGGTTTGCGCGGCTCTTGGAAAAGCATTTCGGCTGTCGCCCGGTCATCTACAGCAACCAGAATTTCTACCGCAAATATCTCTGGCCCGAGTTCAACCGCTATCCCCTTTGGATTGCCAACTACAGCAGGGTTCCCATGGTGAAAGACACCCGCCCTGTCCTATGGCAGCGAGGCGACACCGGCCATGTGCACGGAATATGGACCTACGTCGACATCGACCAGTTCATAAACGGAGGTTCCCTTCAGGACCTGCTCATCCCCGACTATGCAAGAAGAACCATCCACATCGACCTGATGCCCGACTATTTCCGTCCGAAGTCAGCAGGAATCTCGCCCCAGGCTGAAGTTTCCCATTTGATGATAGGATTGGAGTAGTTGTGCGTGGCAAGCCAAGCTTCGGCCCTTGCAATAATCTGATACAAAGGCTCCGTCTCGGGCGTGCGCTCCAGCTTGGTCTTACATTTCCGGTTTTTCACCCACAGAATGGCATTATAGCTGTCGCTATAGATGGTCTTGTTGAAGAGTCCCTGTTTCCAGCAGAGCGCCAGGGCATGCACAATGGCCAGGAACTCGCCGATGTTGTTCGTTCCCTTGACAGGACCAAAATGAAACACTTGGGCTCCAGTCTGCAAGTCAATGCCCTGATATTCCATCGGCCCGGGATTGCCCGAACAGCCGGCATCCACCGCCCACGCATCGGCCGTCACCTCTGGCGGCAATGGCAGCACCGTGTCGTTACGATAATCGGGAGGATTCTGTAGATTCTTTTCCATTTCCCTGCAAAATTAGTGCAAAATTTCGATTAAGCGAAAAGAAAACAAATATATTTGCTTTCTTGAGCGTAAGAACTTACAAAAAACAATAAAAAATGTGTCACTGACCGAAAGGGAAGTAAATTTATCTAAATGAGTGAAAAAACAAAATAAAAAATTGATTTTTACGATTGCAACCTATTTTCACAACTCGAAGAGGTTAAAACCAGTGCAAAATTCCGGCTACGCTAAGAAAAAGCATTAAAAAAGACTTGTCCGATAGAAAAATGCTTAAAAAAGTTGCAAGGTTCGTAAGTATTATGTAAATTCGCAGCACCTAATTTAATATTCATGGTAAACAGACAAAACGACTTTTGTGTTATACTCGCTGGAGGAAAGGGCCGCAGACTATGGCCCTGCAGCAGGGAAAAAAGACCAAAACAGTTCCTTGATTTCTTCTCCACAGGACGTACTTTATTGCAGTCAACCTTCGACCGCTTTGCAAAGATAATTCCGCCCGAAAGAATATTAGTGAACACCAACCAGGAATACGAAGAACTGGTGGCTGAGCAACTGCCCGAGCTTCCCCGGCAGAATATTCTCGCTGAACCCATCTTCAGGAATACCGCACCCAGCGTGGCGTGGGCTAGCTACCGCATTTACCACACCAACAAGAATGCCAACGTGATTGTGGTGCCCAGCGACCAAGCTGTGTTCAAGGAAGACGTGTTCCAAGAGAACATGAAGGCCGGACTGGAACTGGTAGAGCAAAACGACTATCTGCTCACGATGGGCGTAAAACCCACGCGCCCCGAACCGGGCTATGGCTATATACAGATTGGCGAAGAGAAAGACGCTCCCGATGTGTGGAAAGTGAAATCGTTCACCGAGAAGCCCGACCGCGACTTTGCCAAGATGTTCATGGAGAGCGGCGAATTCCTGTGGAACACGGGTATCTTCCTTTCAAACGTGAAGTACCTCATCCGCTGCATGCAGGCCGTGCTGCCCTTTGTGCTGCGCAAAATCGACAACGACAGCACGCCCTACAGTCTGGCCTACGAACAGGAATTCGTCAGGGAGAATTTTCCGGCCTACCCCAACCTGTCCATCGACTACGGTATTCTGGAAAAGAATGAAAACGTGCATGTGATGAAATGCGACTTCGGATGGGCCGACCTCGGCATGTGGCATTCCATCTACGAAAGCCAGGCCAAGGGACCTGGCGACAATGTGGTTATCGATTCCAAAGTGCTGCTCGACGACAGTCACGGCAACATCATCAAGCTGCCCTCCGACCACGTGGGAATCATCAACGGGCTGGAAAACTACATTGTGGCAGAAAAGGACAATGTGCTCCTCATCTGCCACAAAGAAGACTCCAGTGCACTCGTCAGGAAATATATCAACGAGGTGCACATCCGGTTTGGTGAAGAATTTATTTAGACGAAAGCCTCACGAATCTTTTCGGCAATCTCCGTGAACTCCGCCTCGCTCAGCTTCAGCTTTTCGCGGCGGAAGTCGGCATCGGCCTCGGTCTGCATGGGAATGAGGTGGATATGGGCATGGGCCACTTCCAGACCTAACACCACCTGAGCAACCTTGCGGCAGGGGAAGGCCTTCTTGATGGCCACGGCCACCCGCTTGGCAAACTGCTGGTAGCGGGCCAGTTCCTCGTCGTCCATGTCGAAGAAATAGTCCACTTCGCGGCGCGGAATCACAAGCGTATGACCTTTCACCAGTGGATTAATGTCGAGGAAAGCATAGAACTCCTCGTTTTCTGCACACTTATAGCTGGGAATTTCTCCTGCAGCAATCTTTGAAAAAATATCCATGGTTTCAGTATTTGGGTAAAACAATATTATTAATAGGTGATATTCTCAATGCGCAGTTTGATGACGCCACGCGGAATCTTAATCTCCACCTCGTCGCCCACCTTGTGGTTCAGCAGACCCTGGGCAATGGGTGTAGTGATGGCAATCTTACCCTCGCGCAGGTTAGCCTCGCTCTCGCTCACGATGGTGTAGGTCATGCGTGCCTTGTTGGCCAGGTTGGTCATCTCCACCTTCGACAGAATCTGCACACTGTCGCTGCTCAGTCGGCTGGTGTCGATAATCTTTGCCTCGGCCAGCGTGGTCTTCATTGCGGCAATCTTGCTCTCCAGTTTGGCCTGTGCCTCCTTGGCAGCGTCATACTCCGCATTCTCGCTCAAGTCGCCCTTGTCGCGAGCCTCAGCAATGGCAGCCGAAGCCTTCGGGCGCTCAATGCTCTCCAATCTCTTCAGTTCGGCCACGAGCTTGTCGTAGCCTTCTTGTGACATATAAGCCATAATTCTTCTATTTATTTTATTTTTAGTTATTTACTTAAAGTTGGTTTTCCATGCCTAAGCCCGAGATCCGGAATCCGGGGCTTGCAATTAAACGCAGAAAAAACGAAGAATTCCGACATCTCTCTCAACGTCGGAACTCCGTGCTCGTATTTTTCATTATCCGCTGCAAAGATAGGAAGTTTTTTCCGCTTGTCCAAATTTTTTGGTTGAAAAGTTTGCTTTTTCATTTTTTTATATTACCTTTGCACCGCATTTTTCCGAAGAGATGCAACCCTGCAAATTGCCCAGATGGCGGAATTGGTAGACGCGTTGGTCTCAAACACCAATGCCGCAAGGCGTCCCGGTTCGACCCCGGGTCTGGGTACATTTCAAAACAATTCAAAATCCTGCAAACAGCTAAGAACAAAGCATTTGCAGGATTTTTCCTTTCTTTTAAATCCTCGATTTGCTCCACATTTGCTCCACAAGTCTAGAAATCTGTTTCTTTCCATTGGTGGCTTTTTCTGATTCCTACTGTAATTGTATATCAAAACATATCCTCCTGCGCACTAGACGTTTTACGGTTGTTTGTTCGTTGACAAACCCAGAACGTACAGAACGATATTTTTAGTGAACAGTTATATACCATATAAATATCACTACCATTTGATGAAGCAGTTGGTCGAAACCATACAACATCCAGTAAGGCTTGTGCCGATTGTCTGACCAATAAGGGAACTGGATAGAAATATGCGCTTTCGACACATCTATAACAAAATGAGAACCCAATTCTGTCATCATCAAAAGCATTAACAACCGCCATTATAATGTAAAAATTGGCATAAAGTATAGTCGGCGGAAATTCCGAAGTAAATCCAAGCATATGCTTCGGACTGGATATCTGCAGCTGATGCCACAGAAGAGGTGTCAGAAATATGGGAAAGCACAGATGGCAAGTTGTATCGTCCGTATTGTCAGATAGACATAGAACGGAAGTCGATGCTTAGAAAATAGCAATCAGAATCTCAACTCAACAAAAAAAGTAAGCAGATTGTAATTTCTATCGAAGAACTAATCCTTTATTAATAGAATGCAGCCAAAGACGGTAAGTTGCAACCATCAGAAGGGGACTGCTTTCAGAATTATTATTAACAATAAAAATTTAAAAATTATGACTACATTAATCGACAG
>JAEEGH010004431.1_pt1 | contig 36080 bp, 28 predicted proteins | sample 9134181 | NCBI WGS metagenome assembly JAEEGH01 (sample SAMN16246544, study PRJNA631951) | gut metagenome | biome: gut microbiome; feature: rumen; material: DP-attached | host: Bos | place: Iran: Karaj | collected 2018-10
ATTTGCGACGCGTTCACCCTTCAGGCCGAATCCCATAGGGCTGTCATGCGTGGAGCTCGCCGGAGTGGAATATGATACGGCGGACGGCCCCGTGATACTCGTAAAAGGCGCGGATCTGATGAACGGCACGCCGATACTCGATATCAAGCCCTATATCCCGTACGCGGACTGCAGGCCCGAGGCTAAGGGCGGTTTCACGGACGAAAACGAATTCGCAAAAGTAAAAGTCGTGATCCCGGCGGAGATCGGGGCAAAACTCACGCCTGAAGAGGCCGAAAAACTGCACGCGGTACTCGCTCAGGATCCGCGTCCCGCCTACCAGAGAGCGCAGGAGAGAGCCTATACTTTCAGGTTTTCAAGGTACGATGTGAGCTTCGAAGCGCGGGAGGGAGTATTGACTGTGACGGGGGTCAGATTGGTTAAGTAAATACTCAAACGTTTTCTTAAACAAGAGCCAAACGGGTGCGAAAGCAAGCGATTTTTTACATTTTGTAACATGTATTTAAAAATATTTCTTAAAAATCCGTTGACAAACGACTTTCTTTTGTCTAAAATGAACAAAGCAGGAGAGAGTCGTTTTATTTTTTTAAACATACTCGAAAACGTTTTCGCAGACTTGGAAACTTTGCGTCATGCAGCTGTCCGGGCCGCGCGGAAACACTGAGGAGGGAAAAAACTTGACGTTCCTTATACTTATAGTTGCCATTACGGCTGTAGTTTTCCTTGGTCTTTTCTTACTCAGGAACCGTATGAAGAATACATGGAAGAACCGCGCGCATGTGGTCATGGCGTACCCGGCATTCCTTATTCTGCTCCTGATGGCCTACATCCCTATGACGGGACTGATCCTGGCCTTCAAGACATACGATTTCACCGCGGGCAGCTTCTACACCATGCCCTGGGCGGATCCCATCTTTAAGAATTTCAGGGTTCTGAGCGCATCGAAGCAGCTGTTCTATACCATGACCAGGAACACACTGATATACTACGTGCTCTTTACAGTCATCGGTACTTTTCTCAATATAGTGCTCGCGATCGCCATCGATCAGTTCGTGTTCAAGAGAGTGGCGAAGACCATGCAGACGATCATGATCATCCCGATCTTCGTATCGTACGCGGCAGTCACATTTATCGTTTACGCGTTCATCAGTCCCGACACCGGTATCATCAACCAGCTGATGGGGACACATATCGAGTACTACAAATCCTCGGGAGTTGATTACTGGCCCACTATCCTGACTATCGTTAAGATGTGGAACTCCGTAGGATACGGTTCGGTTCTGTACATGTCGGTACTTGCGGGTATCGATACCGGACTGTATGAGGCGGCGCAGATCGACGGCGCCGGCAAATGGAAGCAGATCTGGCACATTACGCTGCCTTCGCTGATCCCGATGATCACGGTTATGCTGCTCCTCTCGGTCGGCGGCATCATGAAATCCGATACCGGTCTTTTCTATCAGGTAACCAGAGATATCGGCGGTCTGTACCCGAAGACGCAGGTTATCGATTCATACATTCTCGGACAGATCAGGAGCAAGCCGAACTGGGGCTTCACTTCCGCGGCGACATTCTTCCAGTCCATCGTCGGACTGCTGATGATGCTCGGAGCGAACGGTCTGGTACGCAAGATAGCACCCGAGAACGCATTATTCTGATTGAAGGAGGACATTGACATGGCTGATAAAAACGCTGTTCAGACTCCTTCGAAAAAGAAAAAGAAGGGTCTTTCACAGTACATCCTGGGATTTTTCCTGTTGCTGTACACATTATTCTGCGGACTTCCGATCCTGCTCGTGTTCATTTCGGCATTTACCGATGAGATGAGCATTGTTCAAAACGGATACAGCTTCTTCCCGAAGAAGTGGTCTACGAACGGTATCAGCGCGGTCCTTAAATACGGATCGAAACTGATCACCTCGTACGGTGTGACCATCTTCATCACGGTTGTCGGCACACTGTTCGGACTGTTCGTTATGAGTATGTTCGCATACGCGATCAGCCGCCCCGGCTTCAAGATGGCCAGATTTTTATCGATCTACCTTCTGATCCCGATGCTTTTCTCGGGCGGTATCCTTTCATCGTACCTCGTATACGCATCGCTGTACGGATTGAAGGACAGCTTCCTGCTGCTGATCCTGCCGCTTTCGGTATCTACGATGAATGTCATCATTCTTCGTACCTATATAGTGAACTCGGTGCCTCTCGAGCTGATGGAGGCGGCCAAGATCGACGGAGCGGGAGATTACAGGACTTTCTTCCAGATCACGCTCCCTCTGATGAAGCCCGTTCTCGCAGCGGTCGGATTCATGATGGCGACGGCTTACTGGAATGAGTGGCAGAACGCGCTGATATTCATTACTACCGACAGCAAAAAGCCTCTGCAGCTGCTCCTCGTTAATATCCAGAAGAGCATAGAGTTCCTGCTGAACAACAACAACGTGCCCGCGTCGGTACGTGCCGCGATGGGCGGAACGATCCCGCAGCAGTCCGCTACGATGGCAACGGTTGTAGTCGTTATCGGACCTATCATGGTGGCTTATCCCTTCTTCCAGAAGTACTTCGTAAAGGGACTTACCGTCGGATCGGTAAAGGGCTGACCGGACAGATGGTGAACAGTAACGATATTAATTCGGTATCTTGCGGAGACAGTCTCTGCTTAGATATATAAAAAATTATGGAGGACATGTTTTTATGAAAAAGTTTCTTGCTTTAGCACTCGTGCTCGTGCTCGCTGTTTCATGCCTTGCAGGCTGCGGCAAAAAGGGCGACGGCACAACAAAGATCACTCTTTACAGAGCATGCTTCAATCTTGAGGGCGGCCCCGATGAAGCACAGGTAAAGAAGGTTCAGGACGCTATCAACGCGTACATCAAGGATAAGATCAACGTTTCCGTTGAGATCCATGATATCCCTTCGGGTGAGTACACCGAGAAGGCTAACCTTGCTCTTGCGAACAAGGAGATCAACCTTCTTTGGACAGCTTCGTGGGAGAGCACCATCGGCACAAACGATCTGGTTCCCGCAAAGTATGTTTACGACATTACAGATCTTCTTAAGGGATCGACACTTTACAACTCCATGGACGCAGGTCAGTGGGAAGCTGCAAAGTATGACGGCAAGAGCTACTTCGTTCCCGTTTACAAGGACAACGTAGAAGGCTACGATCTTATGTTCCGTCAGGACCTCATCGACAAGTACGGCTGGAACATCAGCAATGTTAAGACCCTTGCAGACCTTGAGAGCATCCTTGCGGACGCTAAGGCTGAAGGCCTTAAGTATCCCCTTCTTCTTCAGAAGACCGCTATGTTCTACAGATTTTACATTGATAAGTTCGATTTCTTCACAGCTGATTCGAAGTCTAACTTCGTTTCTGTAGACCGTGCAACAAACGCTGTAGTTAACACCATCCAGACTCCCGAGTACCTTGAGTACTGCAAGCTGATCGCTAAGTGGGCAGAAGCAGGCTACATCTCCGGTGATGAGGCTGCAAAGGCTACTACCGATACCACAACTCAGTCCAAGGATTGGGCAGTTTCGTGGTGGACAGATATCCCCGTAAACGACGAGGCAGATTCCCGTTACAACCAGGATGTTACCATGCAGAAGATCACAGATCGTTGGGCACATTCTACCTCAGCTCTCGGCTCATGCTACTGCGTAACCGCTAACAGCAGCGAGGCTCAGGCAAAGGCCTGCATCGATTTCCTCGGTCTCCTTTACACCGATAACTATCTTGCAGATCTCTACACCTTCGGTATTGAGGGTGAGGACTTCACCTATGATGCAAATCATCAGGTAACACAGAACTCGACCAAGTACAACCACTCCATGTGGGAGTCGGCTTCGGCTACCATCGTTACTCCTCTTGACAATGAGCCCGCTAACAAGGCTGATCTGTACAAGAGCTTCAACGGCGGCGCAAACACTTCCTGCGCAGCAGGTTTCCGTTTCGACAGAACACCTGTAGAGGCTGAGTTCTCGGCATGCTGCAACTTATTCGAGCAGTACGGCTTCGGCCTTGAGTGCGGCGGCGTTGCTTCGGCTGACGTTGAGTCCACTATCGCAGCTTACCAGGCAGCTCTTGACGAGGCCGGTTACCAGAAGGTTCTCGCTGAGTTCCAGAGCCAGTATGACGCTTGGAAGAAGTGATAAATCATTAATTGGCTGACTAACAGTTTTCATACTGTCCTGCTAAATGCAAAGGGCGGGAGATCCGGACGGGTCTCCCGCTCTCTGCTTTATTTATTAAGTTTTTACTGGACTTGCAAACCTGCTTGGGATATATTTATTGTGATAAGTTATGCGATCAGGGACAGGTGGGGACCTGTTCCAAAACAGGAGGTATATATAATGTCAGACGAGATCAAACAGGAAAACGTAACAGAGACAGCGGCAGCTGCGCCCGAGGCAGCACCGGCACCCGCACCGGCACCCGAGCCGGTTCCTTCGATGGATGAGTTTAAGGAGGAGATAGCGCATTCCTTCAGAAAACTCATGCCCGGCGATATAGTTACGGGAACGGTCATCGGCGTATCCGATACCGAGGTTACGGTTGACCTGAATTCATATTCCGAGGGTATCATCAAGCTCGAGGATCTCTCGAACGATCCGAGATTCTCGATCAAGGCGGACATTAAGCCCGGTGATACCGTAAAGGCTACGGTACTGCGCGAGAACAAGGAGGGCGCGTTCCTGCTTTCATTAAAGGAGGCGGACAATATCCTCGCATGGGACAAGCTGGCTGAGGCCAAGGCCGAAGAGAAGATCGAGAAGGTTAAAGTAGCCGAGGCCGTTAAGGCAGGCGTTACGACCTATCTCTACGGCATCAGGGCATTTATCCCCGCATCGCAGCTGGCGCTAACTTACGTAGAGGATCTGAACTCATTCGTGGGCAAAGAGCTCGAGGTCATGGTCATCGATGTGAACCGCGACGATAAGAAGCTGGTGCTCTCGGCAAAGGAAGTCCTGCGCAGAAAGGCGGCGAGCGAAAAGGCGGGCCGCATCGGCAGACTCCAGACCGGCATTATTACTACAGGTGTTGTAGAGAAGCTCATGCCCTTCGGCGCGTTTGTCAATATCGGTGAGGACCTGACCGGTCTCGTACATATCTCGCAGATCTGCGGCAAGAGGATCAAGCATCCGAAGGAGATGCTCGAAGAAGGCCAGGAGGTTACGGTCAAGATCATGGACGTCAAGGACGGCAAGATCTCTCTTTCGATGACTGCGGTCAACGAGCGCAACGAGGACGAGGTTCTCGATGATGCAGTAGATGACGCTGCTGAGGGATATGCAGACGAGGGAACCGTAGCTACGGGTCTTGGAGATTTGCTTAAGAATTTTAAATTCTGATTTAATTATTTAAGGAACTTTTTTATGTCACTGTTAAAATATGACGACCTGAACGCTCACGATAAAAAGCTCCTGCTGCTCAGAGTCCTGGGGCTTTCGCCCGATGTGATCCTGCGGCTGCAGAACGGTGAGATACTCCTGACCGATGCTCTGTCGGAGCGTATCAGAGAGGTTATGAACAACCCGGACGATACAACTCAGTGCGCCATCGTCTGCCAGAACATACGGCAGGACGGCGCCTCGTATGAGACACTCGAGCCCGATAAGTATCTGGAGCATATAAACGGACTGAAGGCCGGCGGAGGCAGGTTTGCGGACGATGTGACCGCGAGGCCGGCCGCGGAGCCTGAGCCCGAAGTGCTGAGCGAGGACAAGCTCGCCGCATTTGCCGCGGGCGTGTATCCGAGGCCTATACTTAGATATATCGCGAGGTCACTGGACCTGGGGCTGTATACGCTCATACTTAACCTGTTCTGCAGGGCCGTACTGGGTTTTGACCCGATGGCGAGCTCATACACGATGCTGATGTGGGCATATTTTGTATATATCGTGATGCTGGCGGTGGAGCCGGTATGGATCCATCTGGCAGGCACCACACCCGGCAAATGGATAACCGGCGTGCGCATAACGGATCTCAATGGTGAAAAGCTCAGCTGGAGCGCCGCGTTTACGCGTTCGTTCAGACTGCTGAGATTCGGTATGGGATTCCTGATCCCGATCTACAGCCTGTTCAAGCTGATCAGGAGCTACTCGGAGTGCCGCTTCGGCGCTCTGCTTCCCTGGGATTTCGGTACTAAGATAGAGAGACCTCAGGAGGCGTCCGGTGCCAGGATTTTCCTGCTGATAGCCGCGCTGCTGTTTGTCGGCGGTCTGGACAGGATCGGCAATATGTATCTCGAACTGCCGGGCAACAAGGGTGCGCTCACGGAGCAGCAGTTCTACGATAACTGCGCTCACATAGTTAAATATGACTCGATAACGTTCTCCGACGTTCCCAAGTACCGTGTGACAACAGATGACGCGGGATACGTGCGTGAGGTCTGCTTTGAGCTCGAGTACACCGAAGAGGATAAAGAAGAGTATATCTATAAGCACTATAACGAGATGTACGTGGCCTTTATGGCACTGGCCGGGGCGCAGAAGGGTTTTAACCCCATAGCGTTCGAATACGGTGATGCCTATAAGGCTCTGTTCGGGAGCAGCTTCGGAAACTACGAATATGAGTACGCCGGAGTCGGGATAACCAATGAGGTAACATATACCGGCTATGCGCGCAACATACTTTCCGACTATCTGTACCGCCTGCCGGACGGCACTCCGTACTTCAGACAGAGCTTTAAGATAAGCGTTATTAATTAAATTTAAAATAAATTTTGGAGGATACTGAAATGTCCGGTTTCGACTACCGTGCACGGATCGCAGATCCGCGATTCTTCTGCGACAACACCCTGGCTCCGCATACGGACGCGGAGTACTTTGCGCCCTCGGAGGTGTCCGAGATAGAGCTGCGCATGACGGGTGATCATCTTCGTCGGGAGAATGTGAACAACTCCACATACTTCAGGGAGAACTTCAACGGTTCGTGGAAGATATGCGTTGAAAAAAGATTTGAGGATCTGGTGAGCGGCTGGGAGCAGCCGGAGTTCGACTGCCACAACTGGGACGACATCTGTGTGCCTTCCCATATCGAGACCGAGGGCTTCGGCATCCCTCATTACACAAATACCGCTTATCCGTGGGACGGACATGAGGACATCATACAGGGAGAGGTTCCGACAAAGTATGATCCCGTGGCGGCATATGTGAGATACTTCTATGTGCCCGAGCGTTTCCTTTCGGAGCGCGTGTTCATCTCGTTCAAGGGCGTTGAGTCTTCGCTCGTGCTGTATCTGAACGGGCACTATATCGGCTACAGCGAGGATACGTTCACACCTTCGGACTTTGAGCTCACAAAGTATCTGGTCGACGGGGAGAACAAACTCGGTGTACTCGTTACCAAGTGGTCATCGGGCAGCTGGCTCGAGGATCAGGATTTCTTCAGGTTTACCGGCATTTTCCGTGATGTGGTGCTCTATACCAAGCCTGAGGTGCACGCCGAGGACATCAGGGTAAGGACACTGTTAAACGATGAGTTCAGTGCTGCGGAGCTGGCTGTCGATATCGATTCGAGCGCTGCGGGCAAGGTTTCGTTCGAACTCGTTTCATTCGATAACAAGCAGCGCATACCGTTCCCGTACGAGGTGGGTGAGCTGCCCACTCCCGCTGCCGTTCCCGCTGCAAGAAAGACTGTTTTCTCGAAGGACAAGACTCTGAAAAAGGGTAAAAACAGTTTCTCGTTCAATGTCAGGAAGCCCAGACTCTGGAGCGCGGAGGATCCTTATCTGTACGCTCTGGTGATCACCCTGTCGGACGGAGATGACATCGTAAACGAGATAATCCCCATTCAGGTCGGTTTCAGACGCTTTGAGCTCAAGGACGGTCTCTTAAGACTCAACGGCAAGAGGATAGTATTCAACGGCGTGAACCGCCACGAGTTCAGCTCGATCACGGGACGCGCGATAACCTTTACCGAGACCAGGCACGATCTGGTCAATATGAAGCGCAACAACATCAACGCGATCAGAACCTGCCATTATCCCGACAATTCCTATGTTTACGCGTTGGCCGACAATCTGGGCTTCTATGTGATCGATGAGACCAACATGGAGACTCACGGCACCTGGGCATACGGGAAAATGTCGAAAAAGGACAGGGAGAACATCGTCCCGGGCGACAACCCCAACTGGGAGGACGCTGTACTCTTCAGGGTGCGCAATATATTTAACCGCGACAAGAACCACGCCTGCGTGCTGATCTGGTCCCTCGGCAACGAGAGCTGCGGCGGCATCAATATCAAAAAGATGCACGATCTGTTCCATGAGCTGGACGAGACACGCCCCGTACATTATGAGGGTATCATCCACGACAGGCGCTACAACGATTCGAGCGACATGGAGTCGCAGATGTATCCGAAGGCGGCGAGCATCGAGAAGTTCTTAAAGGAGAACCCCGAGAAGCCTTTCGTCTGCTGCGAGTACTCGCACGCGATGGGCAACTCCTGCGGAGGCATGCACAAATACACCGATCTCTCGCACAGGGAGCCCCGCTATCAGGGCGGATTCATCTGGGACTATATCGATCAGTCGATGACGATGAAGGATCGTTTCGGAAATGAGTTCGAAGCGTACGGCGGAGACTTTGGCGACAGACCCACCGATTATAACTTCAGCGGCAACGGAATAGCCGTCGGAGGCAGGGAGAGAGTCTCGTCTCCGAAGATGGCGGAAGTTAAATATAATTACCAGAACATCAAGATCACATTTAATCAGGATTTAACATTTAGAGCCGTGAATTACAGCCTGTTTACCCGGGCATCTGACTACACGTGTAGTATAGAATTGCTGAATGACGGCTTCCCTGTCCTCACCGAAGACATGACCGTAGATGTCGCTCCGGAGTCGGAAGGAACGTTTACTCTCCCGGAGAACATCCTGAAGTACATCGACGCGGAAAAGAATGCCGGAAAACCCTGCAGGGAGATATGCATTTTAGTTAAATTTAAATTAAATAAAAATGAGCTGTTTGCTCCGGCAGGCAGCGAGGTTGCCTACGGCCAGTATGCCTTTACCCCTGCGGCTTCGGATGCTGCGGAGCATGCGGGCACGGACCGTGCTCCGATCCGTCCGTATGTCGTATCGCAGCGTTATAACTGCGGCGTACGCGGAGAGGATTTCGAGATCCAGTTCAGTTGGCAGGGCCTGACCTCCTATAAGAAATACGGCAGGGAGCTGATCGAGGGCATCCCGAAGCCTGCTTTCTGGAGAGCGCCCAATGACAATGACCGCGGCAACAGTATGGCGAACAGATACGCGCAGTGGAAGCTCGCCGACCTGTACGCGAAGGTTACCGATCTGAAGTACAGTGAGGAAAACGGATTGCTTAAAGCCGCATACGAGTACACGATGCCTACTGTTCCCGAGACGCACTGCACTCTTACATATACCGTGCAGCCTGACGGAACTATAGATGCGGAGCTGGCTTTTAAGCCCGTAAAAGATATGATCGAGATGCCTGTATTCGGCATGAACTTCAGATTTAACGCAGACTTTGACAATCTCAGATGGTACGGCTACGGTCCCGGAGAATCCTACTCGGACCGCGCTCACGGCAACCCGCTCGGCATCTATACCTCCAAGGTATCTGAGCAGCTCTCGAAGTACCTCGTGCCTCAGGAGTGCGCAAACAAGATCGGCGTGCGCCGCGCATCGGTTACCGACATGAAGGGACACGGCATCAAGTTTACTGCCGCTCCCGATGTGAAGGGCTCGCACCGTTATGTTGATAAGGCCCTCAGTGAGGAGCTCAAGGATACATTTGAGCTTCGCGCCCTCAACTACACCGCGTCCGAGCTCGAAGCGGCCACCCATCCGACCGAGCTGCCTCCCGCGCATTTTACCAATGTGCGCATAGCTCTGGCACAGCTCGGTATCGCGGGCGATGACAGCTGGGGCTCATGGACTCATGAAGAGTACCGTATCGATGCCTCCGGAAAACTCGTGCTCAGATTCAGCTTTAAGGCGATCTGATATCAGCTGCCGGTCAGCATTTCATAGGTTACGCCGTATTTTTTCGCTATGTCGCTGGCATATGACATGCCTTCGGGCGGCGCGATCTCAACTTTATACGAACGCTCACCGTTCTGACCGGTGCGCATTACCAAAGATGCCGCTTTGCTCCGCTGCGAAGCGGCATTTATTTCGTCTATATCGGCCGCGAGCTTATGCATGTGCGTGTTGTAGATCGTGCGGACGCCCTTTTCGAGAATGGCCTTTTCACAGTCTTTCGCGATATAGTAGCCCTCTTCGAAGGAAGTAGTGGAAAATGTCTCGTTGAGCAGTATCAGGCTCTTTGCCGTGGCTTTTGCATAGATCTCCCTGAAGCGCTTGCATTCCTCGCCGAGGCGGCCAAGGTCCATCGTTTTGTCCTCGTCTGCGGGAAAATGCGTGTATATAGCGTCAACAGGCGAAAACGCAAACGATGTGCCGGGCACGTAGATGCCGCCCTGGGCGAGCAGGAAAGCCTGCCCGATAGCCTGCGTGATGGTGGTCTTGCCGCCGCGGTTTGCGCCGGTCAGCACGTACAGGCAGTGCTCGTCGGAAAAAGCGAGGTCGTTGGTCACGATATCGGTGCTTACGGCAGTTTTGTTATCAAGGAGCTTAAGGTTGTAAATACCGCAGATCTTAGCGGAGATGCCGTTGTCCGCCGGCACGCTCTTCGAGAATTCAAAGCCGCGTGCGCGCTGCTTTTCGATATAGTCGACCCATCTGATATAGTAGATGAACTCGGGCATCAGGTCGGTGATGTCCGTGATGGTGAGCATCGTGTATTTGTTGAGAACGTCGCGCAGGTGCTTTACGGTCTGGCGCAGCAGCCTCTCGGTTATCTCATCCATGTAATTGGTGATGCTGCGGGCCTGGTTATCCGCCTCCGAGATGGATTTCATGCTCATGAGCGCTAAAGGGCTAAAGGGCGGTATGATCGGGAGTTTGCCGACGGCGAGCGGGTTCTTTGCGGTGAATTCATCGAATCTGTAATCGCCGTCCCAGTCAGTGCCGTCGTGCAGTTGGTCCTTTCCGACTACCTTGTCCACAAAACGGCCCACCAGACCGGATTTGGTAAATGGCTTGTTGTTGATGGAAATAATGCCTATCCCGCAGGCTTCGAAGCGTTCGTTTAAGTTGATGCCGACAGTGACGCTCTTTAAGCTGCCGGTATCGGCGCGAAGGTTTTTGATATCGGTCTTGAGCTCGTCAAAGCCGTTGTCGGTGTAGAGCTGCTCCACATAGTCGCGCAGTGAGGTGAGACCCTTTGAGGAAATGTCGGCATTTGTGAGACACTTGTAGACTGCTTCGATGCATTCGATGTAATCATTGATCTCATCGAGACGGTGCATCAGGTCCCAGACGCCGGGATCATGGTCGTGATCGTGCTTGTAGCTGCCGTAATCGCGCAGGAAATTGACCCTGTCGAGCAGCTTCATGAGCTCGGCCCGCATGCCCGGATTCCGGTAGATATCATCGAATACGTCACCCCTGTAAACGGCATGTGAGGCATCGTCGGTCAGCATACCCATCACGTTGCGGATATAGGTCTGCTCGCTCTCGACCGCGGTCAGCTGTTTGACCAGCGTATCCATACCGAGGTCATGGAGCGTCTCTTCGCTGAGTTTGTTGAACTTAAGGCTGTGATCGGGAAATAAAATGCTGATCTTCATTTGGGTACCTCCGATGATGTGCCTGTACGGCCTGTATTACGATCTCTTTGAGTGCTTCTTTGCGATAATAAGTGCGGTAAGAGTGATGACTGCCAAAACGGCAGCGGCGATGGCCGCGATGATGAACGGACGGAAGCTGTCACCGGCGGAAGTACCGTCATCTGAACCGCCGGCCGAAGCTGATGTATCTGTATGTCTTCCGTTATCGGTATCTGCGGAGCCGTTCCGGGTACCTCCGGGATTACTGCCTGCATCACCGGATCCGTCGGCATCGTTACGGCCTTCACCGATTCCGCCGGCAGCTGCACCTATCTTGGTTTCATCTATCACTATATACCCCGAATGCGCATTGGTATATACGCCGGGCTCTGTACCGCGGCTGTTTTTTATGTAGGAGCCCGCGGCATCGACTGCCCGGCAGACAACTGTAGAATAAATACCCGGTTCATCCGTGAGTACACTTACCGGAACGGATGCCGTCGCGCATCTGTCCGCAACAGTAGCGGTGATGAATGTGCGGCCGTTTATCTGGAAGGAAACGGCGGCGGTCTCGGCCGCTATGCTGCCTGTGACATCAACGGATATCAGCACATTGCCGGGAGATGATACCGTGTCGGGCTCCCGTACAGTCAAAGAGTCGCTTGCCTTATAATACCCGAACGAATCGATGAGTGTCTGCGGGTCCGCAAACTGCTCGTCGAGCCAGGATATGCGCTGCCTGATGAAATCGAGTGTGTGGGTGAGCTGTTCGTTGTAGGTGCGTCCCGCTCCGCCGCCCGAGCTGTCCGTGCGCCTCCAGAGAGTGTAGTTTTTGCCGTTCGCGACCTTGAGCGACTCGCACATGGACTCATATTCGTCGGCGAAGGGCAGGATCAGGCTCTCGCGCACCTCGCGGTAGCGTTCGTACAGTTTGACGACAAAATAAGGATCCTTTACCAGCAGGCGGTTGAACTGCTGCGTCTGATAGTACTGCTCGTTGGCGAAATAGTCGTTCGTGGTCTGCCATTTGCGGGCGTAGGTGTAGGTGCCGTTCCACATACCGGCGGTGTCGATGCCGTACATGCTGTTGCCCCAGGCCCAGTCAAAGTCCCATGCCGGCCCGAAGACGAGCTTCGAATCGATGTTCTTGTACATGAAAAAGCTGTTCTTCATGCAGTCCCAGTTGTCGGAGAGCTCGCACACGAGCATATTGTTGATGACCGAATCGATGTCGACGAGATCGCTGTAATGCATGCCGTCATAGACCGGCGCGTAAAAATCGCTCTCACCGTAGGCGGTGCTCAGGCGGCGGCCCTGACTGCGGCTGTAGCGGCCCTCGTCGGTCGTCCTGTAATGCGTTTCGGATGCCCTGTAGACAAAATCCGTGGAATGCATCGCGTATTCCGCGGCCTGTATATAATCGCGCATGTAATCCTCGAGCGCGTCGAAATTCGATCCGGTATAATCGGGGGCGGTAAGATAGAGAGGGAGCCTGTAGGCGGTCTTCAGATCCGCGCTGCCGTTATGGTAAAAATCCATCTCGATCAGGGCACCTCCGGTCGCGTCCGGCACATCGGAAAAATCATGATATTCGGCGAGATCGACCTTCCAGTAGTCCCTGCCCGCGATATTCCTGACGGTCGTAAGATAAAATGTATGATCGGAGTCAGTGGCCCAGGCATAATCTTTTTTCAGATCCGAGCGTATCCCGGCGCGCGCCTCGTCTTCGCGGTCCTTCGGGATCAGCCCTTTCGAGATCAGTCCGTCGGTTACCGCGTCCGCCACATCCTCGGCGAGGTCTTCCCAGTCGTATATATCAACGCGGGTCTTACCTATGCGTACCTGCTCACAGAGCTCGTACACGCCCTTATATGTGCCGTTGTAATACAGCTCGACAAGGCGCGATGACATGGAGGTGAGCCCGAGGGAGGTTGCGAATCGCTGCATCATGAGGTTCCTGATGTTGGTCAGATCTATCGCGTTGGCCAGCAGCACCCAGTGCCTGCTGCGTCCCATACCGAGCAGGTCGGCTTTTGCTTCGAGCTTCAGCTTGAAAGGCTTTTTCAAAAGCCCTGCGGTGGAATTGCCGCGCAGATGCAGATAAGCGGTCCCGCTGTACAGTTTGGAGGGAGCGTGATCCGGGGATGTGAGCTCCAGACTGACGGAGACATATTCGTTATATATATCATTGTATGAAGTGTCGGAGGTTATATTGATGACCGGGAGCTCCGGCGTGCCGGCATGTACCCGTACGGCGGCGCAGCAGGAAAAAGCGATGAGCAGGAAAAACACGGCTCCGGCAGTGCGCAAAACGGCCGTATGAATAAAGGATGTGCGGGTTTTCATCGGGTGCCTGTTGACTCCTTTTCGAGAATACCCACATTATACTACTTTTCAAACGGGACCGAAAGGTGCTATTCTGTGTTCGGAGAAAGGAAGTGCGATATGGGAAAAAAGACATTTGCGGATAATTTCAGGATAGGTTCCGCTCAGGACCTGATCGACGCGATACATGAGCTGGGATTCGTGCCCTTTTTTGAAAACCCGATAAGAGGTTTCTCGCTCGAAGAGCACATCGCGCGGGGATGCTGGTACTATGACGGGGACGACGGATTCTGGCCCGCGTGGGAATGGAAAGGACCCGTGATCAGGGCTTCGCGCTGCGCCTACGGCAAATTCATCGGCGACAAAGCGGTGTATATCAGCTCGGAGTGGTTCCCCGATTTTGCCAATTACCGCAGGGACGGGTATGATTTTGACGCGAGATACGACGACGGGCTCGCCTCGCATGACGACAAGGTGCTATTTGACCTGCTCGACGCGAACGCTCCCATCATGTCAAAGCCTCTCAAGGCCCTCGGCAACTACCGCAAGGGCGGCAGAAAGGGCTTCGACGGTTCGGTCACACGCCTGCAGAGGCAGTGCTATGTCCTGATCAGCGATTTCAGGTATGCGGTGGACAAAACGGGTAAGGAATACGGCTGGGGGCTCGCGGAATACTCAACGCCCGAGCATTTCCTGGGAGAACCGTTTACGAAAAAAGTGTATGAAAGAACGCCCGAAGAATCCTATGAAAGGCTTGTCGCGCATTTCAAAAGGATCCTCCCGGGCGCGGATGATAAACTGATAGCAAAGCTCCTGCGGTAAGACCGTTATTTTTTGCGTGTCGATGAAACGATGGTGCCGTCCTTGGCTTTTTCGATGAGCTCATCGATCGGCAGCGGCTTTGAATAGTAGTAGCCCTGGAAGCTGTGGACCTTGTAATTGCGGATGATGTTGCGCATGCCCCAGGTCTCGATGCCTTCGACGCATATGCCCGCGCCGAATGTCTTTGCGATATCGGTAAAGCTGTTCAGCAGGTTCTGTTCGCGGTCATCCTGCTCGATATTCTGTATAAAGCTGCGGTCGATCTTGATCGTATCGACGGGCAGGTTCTTGATCAGTCCTACGGATGAAAAGCCTGTGCCGAAATCATCGAGCGCGACGCGGACACCGCTTGCCCTTAAGGCCACGATCACGTTTCTGAGCAGATCGAGATCGAGCAGTCTGCAGCGTTCGGTTATCTCGAGACAGAGCTGTTTCGGCGAGAAGCCGGCGTCTTTTAGCGAGCGGCGGACGATCTCCGTGAAATCGGGCTTTTCCAGCTGGGCATAGGAAATATTGACATTGGTCATGAGGTTGGGAACATAGGCCATGAGCTTTTTCGCGTCGGAAAGAGCCGTGGTCAGGATCCATTCGCCCAGTGCCGGGAACAGGGGATCCTTTTCGAGGAAAGGTATGAACATATCCGGAGGTATGACTCCGTATTCGTCATTTTTCCAGCGCAGGAGCGCTTCGATGCCGATCAGCTTCTCGCTGGAAGCGTCCACCACGGGCTGATACAGCAGATAGAAGCCGCTGAAATCCCTGGCGATGGCTTCGCGGATCGCGTGCAGTTTGGCGATCCTTTTTTTATTTGCTTCGGTGAGCTCGCTGCGGAAGGTGACCAGATCGCCGTGCTTGTTGAGCTTGGACTCCTCGTAGGCAAAATTCAGGCATGAGTACACGGTCTGGTCGTCGACGTTGAAGTCGTTCAGCGAGAGCATGCCTGCGTTGAGCTCGAGCGAGATGTCGAGATCGTCGATCCTGATGCCCTTGCGGAAATGCGCGCGGATATCCTCGTATGAGGCCGCCAGATCCTGCTCGCTCTGCAGCGTGGAAATGATCGCGAAACGCGAGCCGTCGAGGCGGTAAGCGCCGCCGCGGTTGGTGACGTTCTCCATCAGATAGCGGCCGAAATGCTGCAGGATCTTATTGCCGATGTGATAGCCGTAAACCTCATTGATCTCTGCCAGTTTTCCGATGCCGGCCAGCCCTATGCGGATAGGCGTTTTATTGCGTATATGCCGCTGAAGATCGGCGAAAAATCCGTACTGGCTGCGCAGGCCGGTGAGCGAATCGATGTGGCTGCGCTGGCTGTGATTGCGTATCGCTCCGCCGAAATATGTGGGATGACCTTCAGGGTCGGTCAGCACGATCCCGCGGCAGGTGCAGATGTCGTATTCACCGTCGGGACGTCTGACACGGTAGAGCATGTCGTGTCCCATCTGCTGCCCGGCAAAGATCGCCTCTATGCCCTTGCTGTAGCTGGGACGGTCCTCGGGATGGACATGCTCCTCCCAGATGCGCCCGGCTTCGTACATATATTCGGAAGGCAGCTCAAAAGCGGAGACCAGTTCCTTCGACCATCTGGAATAGTCGTATCTCATATCGCAGAGAAATACATAAGTATCCTCGGCAACTATCGATAGCGCTTCAAAAAGAGTATCGAGCTGCTGTTTCGCTTCTTCTGTAACCTTGCGATCCGTCATTTTTCTCCTCCGATACTGCAATTATTTTACAAAACGAATAGTACACTGCATTCTGTATGAACATTATAACAAAAAATACGCAAATGTGTAGATAAAAATTTTTGCCTTGAAACCAAAAGATTTCAGGACGGATTTCGTGTGGAAAAAGGCTGCAAATCGATATATTTCATTGCTCTTGCATTACCCGCAGCGTAGTGCTATGATTTTGTCCTGAGGATGTATAGTAAGAAGGTATTCTTTTGTTCTGTTGAGGGTTTTGGGGGAAAAAGGACAAAGGAGATATTTTTTATGAAGATCAAGTGGACAAACAGATTCAGCGGCGAGCAGGGTTATGTCAGAGAGATCAAGCCCGATCATTTCATCAACACCTTCGAGAAGGCCGACGGCGAGAACTTCAGGAGCAGACGCGAGGCCGAGAAGGCCGTGGCAATGCTTTGCGACTGCGGTGAAGGCGTTAACAATGAGTTTGAGATCGTGACAAATAAAGATTGAAAACACAGTGGCCGGTGCATTAGATTGCGCCGGCCGGCTTGTTATCCGGATGCGGTTTGTGATTAATATTATATAAGGAGGACTTATAGATGCAATTACTAACTCTTATACTTAAAAACGACAACAAGCTCGACGAGATATTGAAGAACCTCGCGAATGAAGGCGTTCGCGGGGGAACCATACTTGAGGGCCGCGGAATGGGAGAGCAGCTCGCCAACATGGAGGATCTTCCTATGTTCGGCATGCTCCGCCATATCTTAAAGGATGAGGAGACACCCAACTGCAAGGTGGTAATCTTCGTATTAAAGGACGAGCAGATCGTTCATGCCCGTACCACGATCAAAAGACTGGTCAACCTTAAGGAACCGAACTCGGGGATCATGTTTGAAATCCCCATCACTTATGTATCCGGCCTCAGCGAAGCCGATCAATAACGAAAGAGGGATGTATTGAAATGCTGCCTGATCTTAATTTAAATATACTGACCTTTCTTGCGATAGCGATAATATTTGCGCTGCTCTCGAGCAAGGTCATGAAGCTGGTAAAGCTTCCGAATGTAACGGGCTATCTGATCATCGGACTGCTCCTGGGGCCGTTCTGCCTCAATGTGATCCCTGCGGATGCCGTTGACACGCTGAGCTTCATACCGACCGTCGCTTTGGGATTTATCGCGTTTTCGATCGGTGCCGAGTTTAAGCTCAGCTATCTTAAAAAAGTAGGAAAAACACCCGTTGTCATCGCGGTCTGCGAATCGCTCGGCGCTGTTCTCGTGGTCGATCTCGTGCTGATCCTCACCGGCAACAATGTTCCGTTCTCACTCTGTCTCGGCGCCATAGCGGCGGCTACCGCGCCCGCGGCCACGCTGATGGTCGTAAAGCAGTACAAGGCAAAGGGTGAGCTGACCGAGACACTGCTCGCGGTAGTGGCCATCGATGATGCCACCGCGCTCATGTTCTTCGGTATCTCCGTGGCGATCGCGCAGAGCATCGAAGACGGCGGCACGGGCTCGATGCTTATGACGATACTCAAACCCATTGCCGAGATACTCGGCTCGCTCCTGCTCGGAGCGGTGTTCGGTGTGCTCTTCAGGTTCCTTGTCAAATGGTTTACGGGACGCGGAAACAGACTGTCGGTAACCTACGCGATGGTATTTGCCTGCATCGGCATCTCCGATCTGCTCGGACTGTCGGCGCTGCTCGCATGCATGATCCTCGGCGCTATGCTCGTCAACACCTCGAACGTCAGCGACAAGATATTCGAACAGACGGACCGTATGACGCCGCCGCTGTTCATGCTGTTCTTCTTCCTGTCGGGCGCGGGACTTGATATCACGCTGATCCCTCAGGTCGGAGTGATCGGCATTCTTTACGTACTGTTCAGGGTTGTCGGCAAGGTTGCCGGCGCGGCTCTCGGCGGAAAGATGTGCCATGCGCCCGCAAAGATACAGAAATACCTGGGCTTTACGCTCGTGCCTCAGGCCGGTGTAGCGATAGGTCTTGCGACCACCGCGCTTAAGATAGTTCCCGACTACGGTCCGCGCATCAAGACGATCATTCTCTGCGGCACGGTTATCTACGAGCTGACGGGTCCCGTTATCACCAAACTGGCGCTGAAGGCCGCGGGTGAGATAGACGAGAGCGCTCTTGGCGGCAGTCCTGCGGCAAAGGCGTGATTTTTGCTTGCTTTTGTTTTTTTGTTTTATTAAAATTGATTGCAGGGGGATTTATGCTTAAAAAACCTGATTTTAAACGGGCGTGTCTGATCATCGCGGTGCTGTTCGCATTGACCGCGTTTTCGGCATGCACGCATAAGACCAAAGACCCTGCGGATGATACGACGGCGACTCCGACGCAGCAGACCCCGAACATGACGTCTGCGCCCACGCCGGATGCTGCCGATACCGGCACTCCGACACCTGCCGGCAACGCAACTCCCACTCCGACCGAAGTGCCGGAGCCTACGGACGAGCCACTGCCGACCCTGATGGAGACCGATCCCGATGACGATGATTCATCATCGGTAGCAGGGAGCGACTTAAAGCCCACGGCAGGCCCCGATGATACGCCTGCTTCTCCCACGCCGACAAAGGCGCCCGCCGATGTTCCCGAAACGGACGAGCAGCGCTCGTCGGACTGGCAGGAGACATTCCTTGTATGGATACCCGAGTTTACGGGCGGTATATATCACGGTTTTTCCGCGGAGGAGACCTTTGACAGGGCGAGCTTCGCGGGAGTGGAGCCCGATGAGGTGCTCGCTTATATAGCGGAGCTGGAGGCGGCGGGATTCGTGAACGGAGCAAAGAGTGATTCGCATGCGTCGCGCATCGCGTACTCCGCGCTCAATGCGGACAACTGGGCCGTGGAGGTCGATTTCGGCGAGGGACAGTTAAAGATTGGCTCGGGCTATTACCCGGACGATACGGGGAGCGAGGAACGGCTCGAACATATCTGGACGGTCACCGCGCTCGCGGACCTTCCCGAATTTACGGCGGGGACGTTCGCTTCCGACGGCGAGAGTTCTGACGGCAGCGCATATCACGCGATATTCGAGGATGTCGCGGAGGATGACGTGAGAGCCTATACGGTACTGCTCGCTGAGGCGGGATACATCGTTGACGCCGATGAGGGCGACGCGGACGGATTCATCTGGTATTCGGCGGAAAACGCTGACGGCGGTTTCTGCGACATTACATATTATGACGGCATATTAAAGATCGAAGGCGGGAGATAATGGATTCACTGAAGGTCTATATTGTGGATACGCATGACGAGAGCTTTACGGAAAACCGTGAGGCTTTATCCCGTATGCTCTCTCCTTACCGCAGGGCAAAGCTTGAGCGCTTTGCGTCCGCGGGCACGGAGGCGGCTGCGGCGCGGCGCGCGAACAATTATGACCTCTGCCTTGCGGCGGGACTCGTGACCGACATCGGGCTTAAGGCTTACGGACTGAACGAGCGCGACATGAAGTACGGGACCGCGGCGGGAGGAAAACCCATTTTCATAAACCACCCCGAGATCCGTTTCAATATCTCGCATGCGGGACATTACGCGGTTGCGGCTTTTTCGGACGAATACGAGCCGGGCATCGATATCGAGGACTGCAGGCGGATCAGCAACCGCATCATCTTCGGCATATTCGGCGAGGAGGAACGCAGGCTCATCATGGAGGCGCCCGATGAGGCGACCAGGATGCAGATGTTCGGACGCATCTGGACCGTCAGGGAGGCATTCGTAAAATCCACCGGACTGGGGCTTGCGACTCCGAGGGATGCGTACGGTACGGTCATGAAGAACGGCAGGCTCGCGATCACACAGAGAGTCTGCGAGGGAGAGTTCGGCACCAGAGAGCTTAGCCCGATCGGAGATTACTGCATTTCCGTCGTGGCCGGAAAAAATATAAATTTTGAAAGACAGGCAAGAGGTTGACATTATATGAAAAAGGTTATAACTTACGGAACTTACGATCTGCTCCATGTCGGGCACATCAATCTGCTGCGCCGCGCGAAGGAGCTCGGCGACTATCTGATCGTTGTCGTTTCATCCGACGAGTTCAACGCGATCAAGGGCAAAAAGGCTTATTACAGCTTTGAGGACCGCAAAAAGATCCTTGAGGCTGTTAAATATGTGGACGAGGTTCTGCCGGAGTACACCTGGGAACAGAAGATCGACGACGTTGTGAAGAACAATGTCGATGTTTTTGTTATGGGCGATGACTGGAAGGGCAAATTCGATTTCCTCAAGGATTACTGCGAAGTCGTTTATCTGCCGCGCACCGAGGGCATTTCCACGAGCAAGATCAAAGAGGATCTGGGACTCACAGGCTCGAAAGAGGACTGAGAACATGCGCATTTAGGGTCGGGGAATATTAATTCAGGAGAGAGAGATTATGCAGGAGATCGCAAAAGAGAAGATTCCGTTCGTGACCAGAGAGATGGTCGAAGAGATCGAGAAAAAGTACCCGACACCTTTTCACATTTACGACGAAAAGGGCATCAGGGAGAACGCGCGCAGGCTCAAGGAGGCTTTTGCGTGGAACAAGGGCTTTAAGGAGTTCTTTGCCGTTAAGGCGACCCCGAATCCCTTCATCATTAAGATATTAAAGGACGAGGGCTGCGGCGTGGACTGCGCTTCGATCCAGGAGCTCTATCTTGCCGAGGCGGTCGGCATGGGCGAGGGCGACATAATGTTCTCGTCGAACGAGACTCCCGCGGGCGAGTTCACAAAGGCCAGACAGCTCGGCGCCTATATCAATCTGGACGACATCACGATGATCGATTTCCTCGATAAGGAATGCGGCATCCCCGAGACGGTTTTCTGCCGTTTCAATCCCGGAGGATTCTATAACGTTTCGAACGGCATCATGGACAACCCCGGCGATTCAAAGTACGGCATGACCAGGCACCAGATCGCGGACGCGTTCCGCAGGCTCAAGGGCCTCGGCGTCAAAAAGTTCGGTATCCATGCGTTCCTGTGCAGCGGTGCCGTGACCAACGATTATTATCCGATGCTCGCAAAGGACCTGTTCCAGCTCGCTGTAGAGCTTAAAGAGGAGACCGGCGCGGACATCTGCTATATCAATCTTTCGGGCGGCGTAGGCATCCCCTACCGTCCCGGAGTTAAGCCCTGCGACATCATGAAGATCGGTGAGGGCGTACGTGCCGCGTATGAGGAGGTCATCACTCCCGCGGGCATGGATGTCGCGATTTTTACGGAGCTCGGACGCTTCATGCTGGCGCCTTACGGACATCTCATCGTAAAGGCGATCCACGAAAAGCACATCTATAAGGAGTACATCGGTGTCAACGCCTGCGCGGCAAACCTTATGCGTCCCGCGATGTACGGCGCTTACCACCATATTACGGTCCTCGGCAAGGAAGACGCCGAGCCTGACCATAAGTACGATGTGGTAGGAAATCTCTGTGAGAACAATGATAAATTCGCGATCGACCGCGATCTTCCGAGGATCGACATGGGAGATTATCTCTGCATCCACGATACCGGAGCTCACGGCTTCGCGATGGGCTACAACTATAACGGCATGCTCCGTTCGGCAGAGCTTCTGCTGCGCGAGGACGGAGAGGTTCAGCTCATCAGGCGCGCGGAAACCGCGAAGGATTACTTCGCGACCTTTGATTTCTGCGATGTTATGAAAAATGCCGGCTACGAGAAATAACAACAATGGTGACAGGCACCGGAGCCGGTGCCTGTCACCGTGAAAGGAACAAAAGCGGTAATGGCAGCACACTATGACGGCAGTGACATAATGGTTTTAAAGGGACTTGAGGCAGTCCGCAAACGTCCGGGTATGTACATCGGATCGACGGGCAGCCGCGGCCTCCATCACCTGATTTGGGAGATCCTCGACAACGGTATCGACGAGCATCTCGCCGGACACTGCGATCACATCGAAATAACGCTCTTAAAGGACGGCGGCGTTCGTATCGCGGATCATGGACGCGGCGTCCCGACAGACATCCATCCGACCGAACATATCCCCACGGTGCGTGTCGTTTACACGATACTCCACGCGGGAGGTAAGTTCGGTAATTCGGTTTATAAGGTATCCGGCGGTCTGCACGGAGTAGGCGCATCCGTAGTTAATGCGCTTTCTTCGCGTTTCATCGTCGAGGTTCGCCGCGACGGCAAGATATACCGCGATGAGTATCAAAACGGCGGCACTCCGGTCGTTGAGCTCGTGGGCGGCATGATCCCCGTGACCGGCAAGACTGCCAAGAACGATACCGGTACTACCGTTACTTTCTATCCCGATGCCACGATCTTTGACACCACCGAGTTCAAGGCCGAGGTCATCATCAAAAAGCTTAAGGAAACCGCATATCTGAACAAGGGCCTCACCCTTACTTTTACCGACCAGAACACCGGATTTAAGCAGACCTTCTGCGAAAACGAAGGCATCAAGAGCTTTGTTGCCTATCTCTCCCGCGAGATGAGGACGCTCCATCCCGACCCGATCTATGTAGAGGGCAGGAGCGGCGATATCGAGGTGGAGGTCGCGTTCCAGTACAACGATTCCTTCGCCGAGCAGATCAATTCATACTGCAACTGCATCAATGTCGTGGACGGCGGTACGCTCGTCACCGGCTTTAAATCGGGTCTGACGCGCGTGATCAACCAGTACGCAAGAGAGCTCGGAGTACTTAAGGAAAAGGATGAGAACCTCGACGGCAAGGACATCCGCAGCGGCATTATCGCCATTGTTTCGATAAAGCATCCCGACCCGCAGTTCGAGGGCCAGACCAAGACAAAGCTCGGCAACAACGACGCGAAGATCGCGGTCGAGGATGTATTTACGAGCGAGGTTACGCGTTTCTTCGATAAGAATGTCGAGATATTAAAGACCATCCTCGACAATTCCATGAAGTCTTACAATGCGCGCAAGGCAGGCGACAAGGCGAGGAACGCGGTGCTCAAATCGCTCGCCGACACTTACGAGACCAAATCAAAGCTCGCGGCATGCTCGTCAAAGCATCCCGAGGAGTGCGAGGTCTACATCGTCGAGGGTGATTCCGCGGGCGGCACCGTAAAGACTGCGCGCAACCGCAGGACCCAGGCCGTGCTGCCTCTCAGGGGCAAGATACTGAACGTTGAGAAAACGCCTCTCGACAAGATACTGCAGAACAACGAGATACGTTCGATGATACAGGCATTCGGCTGCGGCATAGCCGAGGAGTTCGATATTTCCAAGCTCCGCTATGACAAGATCATCATCCTGACCGATGCCGATGTGGACGGCGCGCATATCAGCACGCTGCTCCTGACATTTTTCTACAGATATATGCCCGAGCTGATCTACGAGGGCAAGGTTTACCGAGGACTTCCGCCGCTCTACAGGGTCGAGTACGAGACAGGCACCGCGCGCGGCAAGAAGTCAAAGGTGAGCGAATACTTATTTAACGACGCGGCGCTCGAGGAGTTCCGCAAGACCGGACGCAAGATACTCTCGCTGCAGCGCTACAAAGGACTCGGCGAGATGGACGCGACGCAGCTGTGGGAGACCACGCTCGATCCCGACCAGCGCGTGCTCGCCCAGGTGAGCATCAGCGACGCCGTAGAGGCCGATGAGGTGACATCGCTCCTCATGGGCGCGAACGTGCCGCCCCGCCGCGAGTTCATCATGGCGGAAGCGCAGAATGCGAATTTAGATATTACTTAAGAGGTTTTTATAATGGAACAGTTACAGCAGCTCGATTTTTCGGAGGAGATGAAGAACTCCTACCGCGATTATGCCATCAGCGTTATCATAGCGCGAGCCCTGCCCGATGTCAGGGACGGCTTAAAGCCCGTTCAGAGGCGTATCCTCTACGCGATGAACGAACTCGGTCTCGATCCGAAGAAGCCTCACCGTAAGTCGGCCCGTATCGTCGGTGATACGATGGGTAAATACCATCCTCACGGCGACAGCTCGATCTATGATGCGCTCGTGCATATGTCGGAGGACTATACCCTTTCGATACCGCTCGTGGACGGACACGGCAACTTCGGTTCGATCGACGGCGACCCTTCGGCTGCCATGCGTTACACCGAGGCCAGACTGTCCGAGGGCGGCATGACGCTGCTCGAGAACCTGGACAAGGACCTCGTTGATTTCATTCCCAATTTCGATGAGAGCGAGAAGGAGCCCACGGTGCTCCCCGCGATGATCCCGAATCTGCTGATCAACGGCACGACCGGTATCGCGGTCGGTATGGCGACCAACATTCCTCCGCACAATGCCGGAGAGGTCATCAATGCCTGCATCGCTTATCTCGACAATCCCGCCATCCCGCTCGACGAGCTGCTGCAGATCATGCCCGGCCCCGATTTTCCGACCGGCGGCGTGATCGTTAACGGTTCCGCTTTAAAGGACATTTACGAGACCGGTGAGGGCAGAATCAGGATCAGGGCAAAGACCGTGATCGAAAAAGGCGAATACGGACGCACCAATATCGTCATCACAGAGATACCTTTCACCGCGTCGGGCACCAAGACCAAGCTCGTTGAGGGCCTCGTGGGCCTCATGAGGGACAAGGTATTCGAGGAGATATACGATGTCAGGGACGAGTCCTCGAAGGAGGGCATCAGGATCGTGGTCGAGGTCAAAAAGGACCGCGACGCCGCGAACCTGCTCAACGGACTCTTTAAGAAATCGGGTCTGGAGGACACCTACTCCGTAAACCTGCTCGCCGTAAAGGAAAAGCAGCCAATCGTATTCAGCTTAAAGTCGATGCTCAGGGAGTTCGTAGAGTTCCAGGAGGAGCTCTACACGCGCGAGCACAGACACCTGCTCGAGAAAGCGAAGGCCAGACTCGAGATCGTTGAGGGCCTGCTGCGCGCAACCGACGTTATCGATCTGATCATAGAGGTACTGCGCGGATCGACATCCGTAAAACAGGCCAAGGAGTGCCTGATCCACGGCGATGTTACCGACATTAAGTTTAAGTCCGAAGCCTCGAGGATACAGGCCATGATGCTCAATTTCACCGAAGCGCAGGCCGACGCGATCCTCTCGATGCCTCTCTACAGGCTGATCGGACTCGAGATATTAAAGCTCCAGGACGAGAAAAAGACCCTGCTCGCAAATATTGCCAGATACGAGAACATACTCTCGAAAAAATCTGCGCTCCATGCAGTCATCAAGGGCAGATTAAAGGAATACGCCGAAAAGTTCGCGCGTCCGAGACGCACCGAGATCGCTGAGCTCGAGACCAGGAGCTATGTCGAAGAGGTTAAGATCGAGGACATTTATGTTCTAATAGATAAGTTCGGATATACCAAGACGATCGACGAGGTCACCTACGCGAAGACGCAGGCCGAGACGCTCGCCGAATTCCCTCATATAGTAAGGATGAAGAACAACGATGTGCTCTGCGTATTTACCGCAGAGGGCAATATGCTGCGCGTCAAGGCCGAAAAGCTGCCCCGCTGCAGGATAAAGGAAAAGGGCGTTCTCATCCACAACCTCTGCAAGATAGACCAGCAGGAGGCCATTTTCTACTGCTCGTTTGAGAGCATGTTCGATTCGATGCTGATGTTCGTGACCAAGGCAGGCTATATCAAGCTGACCTCGGGTATCGAATTCGACACCACGAGACTTATGATGGCGGCGACTAAGCTCGAGCCCAAGGACGAGGTCGTTGCGATCAGCATGCTTTCCGCGGCCGATATGCTCGCGGGCGACCGCCGCGTGATCATCGTAACGAAGAACGGCTACGGACTCGCTTTCCCTCTTGCCGAGGTTCCTGAGTTTAAAAAGACCGGACGCGGCGTAAAGGGCATATCGATGGACAAGACCGACCATGTCATCTTCGCTGCCGCAGCCGCTGCGAACGATCCCGACCTGGTTCTTCCGAACAATAAGACACTTCCCGTAAAGAAGCTCCGCATGAAGCCGAGGGCATCGAAGGGAACAAAAATGTGACCTATTTTGCAAAAAGAATAAATTTGTTTACAAAAAGTTCACAATTAGGGGTTAAGTATTTTAAACGCGCATCCGATATACAGAGCAGAGATAGAAAAAAGTTAGCACACAAGTAAGATCAGTGTTTGATAAAACCTGTGACACGGATGTTACGGATAGGAGGCAAGTATGCGTATAGATGCTATGAATCAGGTTAGTCAGATTTATTCTGCTAACAGAACTAAGAAAGCAGCCAATAGCAACGCCCTGAGCTTTGCCGACACTCTTGAGTTGTCTCAGGCAGGCAAGGCCCTTCAGGTAGCAAAGGCAGCAGTTGCGGCGGCACCCGAGGTTCGCGAGGATCGTATCGCGCAGATCAAGGCAGCCATGGAGAACGGCACCTGGTCGGTAAGCGACAACGATCTTGCTGACAAGCTTCTTGATTCTTTCGACATTTGACAGTCGGACGGATCTTTTATCGGAGTATATTAATTTATGGCCGGTTTAATCGATGAATTAGTCAGTGTCATGTCCAAGGAGAATGACATATACAAGGAGCTTATACCGATAGTATCGGAGAAAACCCGTACTATCATTAAAAATGACCTCACAGCCCTTCAGGAAATCACGGACAGGGAGCAGCTCACGGTTGAGCGTATCAATTCCCTTGAACGTAAAAGGGAGGAGGTCATTAAAAATATCGGGATTGTTTTAAACAGGGATCCCGCGACCCTCGGCATGAAAAACCTCATCAAGATCATGGCAAAGCAGCCGGATCAGCAGAAGAGGCTCGCCGAGATACACGATGAGCTGAGCTCAACGTTAAAGACTCTGGTCACGATAAATGACCGAAACAAGCTGCTCATAGAGCAGTCCCTGGAAATGATCGAATTCGAACTGAATCTGATCCAAAGCTCAAGGATGAGCCCGCCGGGGAATAATTACACGCGCAATGCAGGTGAGGAAGCTATGCAGGGCACGGGAACAAGGATGTTCGACGCCAAGCAGTAGACTTTACGCCAGCCCCTTTTTTGTTCTTTATCAGGAGGTAGGAGTATGTCGCTGTTTAGCAGTTTATCTGTCGGAACATCCGGCTTAAGAATAGGACAAACAGGATTAAATGTAGTCGCGCACAATTTAGCCAATGTGGACACCGACGGATATGTACGTCAGCAGACTCTGCTGGGTGATCATATCTATAACAACATCGGTCAGAACGCTGTTGAAAAGCTTCAGATCGGTCTCGGCGTCAATGCACAAGAGGTTAGGCAGGTGCGCGATGTTTTTTTGGATAAAACGTACCGCAGGGAATACGGAAGACAGGGATATTACGAGGCACAGTACGATGCGGAGCAGGAGATCGAGAACCTGTTCGGCGAGCTGACGGGAGTCAAGTTCCAGGACGATCTGTCGAATTTCTGGGTATCGCTCCAGGAACTCGCAAAGGAGCCCGACAGCAGAGTGGCGCAGGCAACCCTCGTCGAGACCGGACTTACACTGGTTGAGCGTTCGGACAAGATCTACACCCAGCTCAAGGAATTCCAGCTCGACCTCAATACAAAGATCCGCACAAAGATCAACCGCATAAACGAGATAGGCGCCGAGATATTCGACCTCAACGCAAAGATCACATTCTACGAGGCGAGCAAGCAGGAGAACGCGAACGACCTTCGCGACCGCAGAAATCTCCTTCTCGACGAGCTCGGACAGCTCACAAAGATCGATTACAAGGAGCAGATAAACGGCAAGGTAAACGTCATCATCGAAGGCGTTTCGTTCGTTTCCGAGGACTATCTGGCACCGATGGGCTACATCACGATGGCCCAGTACAACGAAGTTCATAACATCGACACACCCCTCGATGAGTCGGCAGACATACTCCTGGCGGTTTGGCCCCACTTAGGGGACGCCGAGGTGTTCGACTGGTCGCAGGTTCCCAACATGTCGGCGGGTTCAGACATCGGCAGCCTCAAGGGTTCCATTCAGGCCAGAGGCTCTCATGTCGGCAAATACACAGATATCCCGCTCGAGCCCGACATCAGCGATTACATCGATGAGGAGTCCGGTGAGCTCGACGAAGAAGAATGGAAGCTTGCTCTCGACAATTATGAGATCGCGACCGAGGAATACAATCTCTACGTTGATTCGTCCATCGTCATGAGGACGCAGGCGCAGTTCGACCAGCTGATCCACGGCATCGTTACCACGATCAACAACAGGCTCTGCCCCGACAAAGAGGTTACGATCGCGGCCGGCACCACGGTCACCCGCAACGACGGCAGCGAGTACACCTTCGAGGAGGACACCGTGATCCGCGTATTCGACGAGGAGCACGCGCCGGTCGGTGTTGACGAAGAGGCGACACCCGGCATCGAGCTTTTCTCGAGAAAGACCACACCGAGATACATGGACGCGCAGGACATCACCCTCGCGGACGGCACCGTACTCGAAAACGCGAGGATCTATAACTGGGAGGATCCGAGCGATAACTACACACTTTACACTCTGGGTGAGATCGAGATCAACCCCGAGATCATCGCGAACAAATCAAAGCTTCCGATCATCAACAACAACGGAACCGGCGATTACGACATTTCGATGATCGAAGGCCTGCTCACCGACTGGCAGACACCGTTTGCCACACTTTCACCCAACACTTTGACCTATAACAACTTCGAAGCATATTACACGCAGTTCATCGGAGAGATCGCGACAAAGGGCGATGAATACCATACCCTTTCGTCAAACCAGGAGATCATGGTCAATTCCGTTCAGGACCAGCGTCTGGACGTGACCGGCGTTTCCTCCGACGATGAGCTCACCTACCTGATCAAATTCCAGCACGCGTACAATGCTTCGGCCAGATACATCAACGTTATCGACGACATGCTCGAGCATGTTATCGAAAGACTCGGACAGTAACCCGTCCGGGAGCTGCACTTTAGTTAGGAGGTAACAGATCATGCCTAATACCTTTTTCGGACTGACCATCGGTTCGACCGGACTCTTCGGAGCGAACATCGGGCTCAATACCACCGCGCATAACGTGGCCAATACCGAAACCGAGGGCTATACCCGTCAGGTAGTTAAGCAGCAGGCGGACACACCGCTGCGCGCGAACAATACCTACGGTATGATCGGCACGGGTCTGGCCATCACGGCCATCGAGCAGCAGCGCGATGTGTACTACGATGAGAAGTACCGCAGCAACAACGCGATGACCGGTTACTACACCGCACAGGATTATTACATGAAGTCCATAGAGAACTATTTCAACGAGATACAGCTCGAGGGCTTCAATACCACATTCAATAAAATGAGCGACGCGCTCCAGGAGCTCTCGAAAGACCCCGCGAACCTCACGGTGCGCACACAGATGAACAGCTACGCGCAGAGCTTCTGCGAGTACATCAATTCGATCCAGACGAGCTTAGAGCAGCTGCAGGACAATGTTAACTTCGAGATCCGCACGATGGTCGATTCGGTCAACTCCTACGCAAAACAGATCGCGGGACTCAATAAGCAGATCAATACCTTAGAGACCACCGGCGAGGCCGCGAACGACCTCCGCGACCGCAGAAACCTGCTCGTCGACGAGCTCTCGAACATCGTGGATATCACGGTCGTGGAGCAGAAGCTCGGAGTCGGCGCGACCGGCATCACGAGCTACACTATCAAGATCGGTGAGTCGACTCTCGTTGACACCTACGATTTCCACACGATGAACGTTGTTCCGAGACCCGAGAAGCATTATCAGGCCGACATCGACGGACTCTACGACATCGTATGGGACAGCGACCAGACCTACAACCCGCTGGTTAACGGCGGACGCCTGCAGGCTCTGTACGAGATGCGCGACGGCAACAACCAGCAGTATTTCCACGGACAGACCACCGCGAGCTACGGTGATGAGACGATCACCGTTACCGACACCAGCGTCAACAAGACAGAACAGCTCCACATCGCGCCGACCGGCATCATCCAGGTAGGCAACAGGGAGTACAAATATACCGGCTTCCAGGTAAGCGTCGATGAGGACGGCAAATACGTTTACGAGTTCTCTCTCGAGGACGGCCTCAAAAAGGACGTTGACGAGATCGAAGTCAATATCGGACAGAGCATCGAATACAAGGGCATTGCGTATTACATGCAGCAGCTCAACGAGTTCGCCCGCGTATACACCAAGGCATACAACGACATCCACAAACAGGGCGTTGACTTAAACAACCGCGCGGGACTTGATTATTTCAACAGCCGCGACAGGGTTTCCGGCGACAATTACGTGTTCGAGCAGTCCGAGGAGGACGCGGAGAACGGAATAATCATCAGCAGCAAGACCGGTCTGTATGCGGTCGAGGACCAGGAAGTAAACTACGGCAGCTACTATTTCGTTACCGCTTCGGGCCTTTGCGTTACCGATGAGATCTACCACGACCCGACCAAGATCGTAACCGCCAGCGACGTGATCGACGGTGAGTCGCAGAACGACATCGTGATGAAGCTCATCGCGTTAAAGTCCGATACCAAGATGTTCAAGCAGGGCACGCCTTCGGGCTTCATGCAGTCCCTCATCGCCGAGCTCGGCATCGACGCCGCCAAGGCAAAGAACTTCATGCAGAACCAGGAGGATATCCTCTCGACAGTCCAGAACCAGAGACTTTCCGTTTCCGGCGTAGACATCGACGAAGAGAGCATGAACCTCGTCAGATACCAGAACGCGTACAACCTGTCGGCAAAGATCATCTCCACGATGGACCAGTGCTATGACAGACTGATCAACTACATGGGCGCATAAAAAGGGAAGACGTCTCAGATCCGGACGGGAGCACCGAAGGTGCTGACCCGTCTGTGACGTAACTTGCAAGCTTGCTTGCAGAGTGACGTCATGGCGGGGCAAAGAGCTGCGAAGCAGCCCCGGACGGATCGGTAGACAGTTTTCCCGCCAACGGGATCCGATGAAAAATCGGACGGTTTACCCGATTTTTTATCGGATGGGAGCACCAGAGAAAGGAGCCGCGCATGCGTATTACCAATAAAATGATGACCAACAACATGCTGTACAACATCAACAGCAACAAGTCATCTCTTTCCTCCCTTGAGGAGCAGTACTCGACAGGTCTGGCGATCCAGCGTCCCTCGGACGACCCGATCGTTGCCGTACGCGCGCTGAAGCTGCGTACCAACCTGAGCGAGCTCAACCAGTACTATGAGAAAAATATCCCCGACGCGATGTCCTGGATGGAGACCACCGAGAGCGCGCTGCGCACCACGAGCGAGATCATCACAAAGATCCACACCTACTGCGTACAGGGCGCGAACGACACCTTCAACGAGGATGACCGCAACAGCATCGCGATCAACTTAAAGGAGCTCAAGACCCAGATCTACCAGGAGGGCAACGCAAACTACGCGGGCAGATACCTGTTCACCGGATATAAGACCAACACGAGCCTCGTATTCGGCGAAGAGTCTCACGATATCAATTACACTATCACCGAGACGATAAAGAACGAGGACCTGCAGGTTACCAGAAGGATCATCGATACCTGCGATACCAATGAGCTCGACATGGACGACGTTGAGTCCTTCGATACCGAGACCAGACCCAGCGAGATCACGGTTTACCGTCTCCGCATGGCTTACGATAATCTCTACACCGTAGAGCAGGGCGGCGGACTCTCGCTCAAGATCCCGGAGAAGGACGCGGACGGCAATTATGTATATGATTCCGACGGAGAGCTTCAGTACACCGACGAGCTGACCGATGCCGACATGAACGTTCTGCCTTCGACAGACCCTTCCGCTTACAACCCCGCGGAGGATGAGATCAATTACATCGAGGACACCGGTGAGATCATCCTCGGCAGCAAATACTACGAGATGTGGCGTGACGCCGATTTCCAGCTCACCTACCAGAAGCAGGATTTCCTGAAGAACGAGCTCCGTCCCGAGCACTATTTCGAGTGCACTACCAGGGACATGACGATCGAGGACGAGGACGAGCGTGAGGAAAAGTCGATCCATTACGAGGTTCAGGACCAGCCGATCTCCTTCGAGGTTACCTTCAACCAGAAGCTCAAGATCAACGTTCAGGGCAGGGAAGCGTTCGCACATTCACTCGGACGAACCGTTGACGATATAATCAAGGCAGTAAGCGACGTTCAGGCAGTACAGGACAAGATCGAGGATATTCAGAGAAAGCTGCAGGCCGACACTCTTTCAGAAGAGCAGGTTACCAAGCTGAACCAGATCCTCGACGTATTAAAGACCGAAAAGGACCTCAAGGACAATATCATGCGCGCGGCATATTCGAGAGGACTGACCAGCATGGAGCTCGAAGAGGACCGCGTAAATGTGGCGGTTGCCGATATCGGAACCCGTCATAACCGCTTAGAGCTCACCGAGAACCGTCTCTCGACGCAGCAGACCGAGTTCACGGATCTGCTCTCGCAGAACGAGGACGCGGACATTGTGGAGACCGTTGTTAATTACAACGCGATGAACACCATCTACAATGCGTCTCTTTCGGCAGCGGCCAAAGTAGTCAAGAACACGCTGCTGGATTTCCTGTAAAATAGTGCAGATTGAGTGCTTACCCTAACAGCACTCTCATAATATTTCATCATGGAGGATGAGGACATGAAAGTTAAGACTAGATACTATGGAGAGATCGATCTGGATGATTCAAAGGTGATCACCTTCGAGAAGGGCCTGTTCGGTTTTGAAGAGTACACAAAGTATGCGCTTATGTACGATTCGGAAACGGGTGAGAGCACTGCGATCAAGTGGCTGCAGAGTGTAGAGGAGCCCGGGCTGGCATTGCCCGTTATCATTCCTACGCTTGTTAAGCCCGATTACGATCCCATCGTGGAAGACGGTGTTCTGGATGTGCTTGGGGACTGGAACGAGAACAATATCAGCGTCCTCGTTACCATGACCGTACCTTCGGATCTGAAGGCCATGACCACCAATATGAAGGCTCCCATCATCATCAACACAGAGAGCATGAAGGGCATCCAGGTAGTAGCCGAGAATCCCGACTATGAGATCAAGTTTAAGATCTATGACATCCTCGAGGCAGCACGTGCCGGGAAGGAGGAAAACTGATGCTTGCATTATCACGTAAATCAAACGAAGCGATCATGATCGGCAGCGATATCGAGATCAGCATCCTCGAAATCCGCGGCGATCAGGTCAAGATCGGCATCAACGCTCCCAAGAACGTGCCGATATTCCGTAAGGAGATATTCCTCCAGATCGAGGAAGAAAATAAAAAGGCCGTAGAGCAGGAGCAGTCGCCCGAGGCGATCAAGGAACTTTTCAAATTCTAATACTATTCAGACATGGGGACGGTTCTTCTGTCTGCAATTCGCAGACAGAAGAACCGTCCCCATGTCTTTTATGGCCTTCGGGCACACATTTGTAAAAAAGTTGGAAAAAGAGGTTAATAAATGTGAAGTTTCTGCCGATAAAGGGAATAGACACATAATGTCGGCTAAGGACAGCCGACAGTTTTAAACACAACAAGGAGGTTACTTATGGGAATGGATGCATTAAACAATGTAAGCTTTCAGCCGCAGAGCAAGCCGGTAGCTGAAGTACATGCCGCTCCTGCAGTGGATGTAAGTTCGGTTCCCGTAAACGCGGCGCCTGCACCCGCAGCGGAGCAGGGCAAATCACAGCAGCAGTCACAGTCTCAGCCTCAGCCTACCAAGGAGGAGATCCAGAAGGCTATCAACGCTGCGAACAAAAAGGCGTATTTCGGCCACACAAACGCACAGTTCTCGTATCATGAGGAGACCCACAGCATCGCGGTCAAGATCATGGATGCAGAGACCAGCGAGGTCATCAAGGAGATCCCTTCGGAGGAGACCCTCGAGATGATCAGTAAGATGTGGGAACTCGCAGGTATCATGGTAGACGAGAGAAGATAATTACAGTCTCCGTGCGAAGCAGCATCATCCGGCGCAGAGAAAACTGCGGTGGTTTTATTAAGTGTTGCCAAAACGGAACAGCCATAGAACGGAGGTAAGCCAATATGCCTATCAGAATGAGCGGAATGATATCGGGACTTGATACCGATGCCATCATAAAGGAAATGATGTCGGCGCAGTCGATGAAAAAGACTTCGCTCGAGCAGAGTCAGGAGAAGCTCTCCTGGAAAAAAGAAAAGTGGGAAGGCCTCAATACGAAGGTCTATGCCCTCTATACAGAGAAGCTTTCTTCATTAAAGCTGGAAGGCACCTATCTTGCGAAGACCGCGACTTCCTCTAACAGCGACAAGGCTACGGCTACCGCTTCGACCGCTTCGACGGGTTCATACGAGCTGACGGTCAGCGAGCTGGCATCGGCTCAGTTTGTTACCGGATCCGATATCGGCAGCAAGAAACTCACTGCGAGTTCAAAACTGACCGAGGCAGGCATGGTTGCGGGACAGACCCTTACAGTCAGGGTATATAAGTCAGACGCAGCCGAGGGCGAGGATCCTTACACCGAGACCAACATCGAGATTACAGATGAGATGACCATCAGGGATCTGAATTCGAAGCTACAGGAGGCTGGACTTAACGCCAACTATGATCAGGCGAGCGGACGTTTCTATATCAGCGCAAAGAACAGCGGCGAGGCAAACAAGTTCACTCTTGTTTCATCGCAGAGCGGCGAGACCGGTCTGGCGGCACTCGGACTCGGAGATATCGATGAGGCTCTGGCCACCGGCGGGCAGACCGCTGCGGATTCGACCACCATGGCTGTTGTTGCGGCAAAGGACGCGCAGCTGGTATTAAACGGCGCTACGATCAAATCGGCTACCAATACTATCTCGGCCAACGGTCTGTCGATCGAGCTGAAAGGCACCACAGCCGTAGGCGAGCGCATCACTCTTAACGTATCAGCCGATACCGACGGCGTATATAATAAGGTTAAGGACTTTGTCAAGTCCTACAACGAGCTCCTGAAAGAGATGTACGACAGCTACAATGCCGCATCGGCGCGCAAGTACGCTATGCTTACCGACGAAGAAAAGGAAGCGATGAGCGAAAAGCAGGTAGAGCTCTGGGAAGACAAGATCAAGGGTGCTCTCCTTCGTAATGACACCACACTGAACTCCCTGATGTCCATATTCAGATCGAGTATGCAGGGCACGGTAGAGGTTGACGGAAAGAGCTATTCACTCGCAAGCTTCGGTATCGTGACCGGAGCGTATACCGAGCACGGCCTGCTGCATATCAACGGTGATTCGGATGACGGTTCCTACGCGGATAAGGAAGACGCTCTGAAGAAGGCGATCGAGACAGATCCCGAGACCACGAGCAAGGCACTCAGCAAGCTGTTCTCCAACTTCTACGATTCACTCACAAAGCAGATGTCTGCTTCTTCGATAAGCAGCGCGCTCACACTCTATAACGATAAGCAGATCCAGTCGCAGATCGATTCGTATCAGACTCAGATCAAGAACTGGGAGGATAAGCTTGCGGCACTCGAGGATCGTTATTATAAGCAGTTCTCCACGATGGAGAGCTCGCTCGCTAACCTCCAGAGCAAGCAGAACCAGATGGCGGGACTGCTCGGCATGTCATGATCGATGACATAAAAAATTAACATTTTTATCTGTTAAGAAAACCGGAATCAGACCGATATATCATATATAAAATAGCAGGGGGTATCCTTTATGACTCAGAACATGACATTGGCGTATA
>JAEEGH010004434.1_pt1 | contig 36047 bp, 27 predicted proteins | sample 9134181 | NCBI WGS metagenome assembly JAEEGH01 (sample SAMN16246544, study PRJNA631951) | gut metagenome | biome: gut microbiome; feature: rumen; material: DP-attached | host: Bos | place: Iran: Karaj | collected 2018-10
GCGCGCTTCTGCAGCACTACGAGGCGATGAGGCGCGGCGTGATCGACTTCGCCGACATCGGCTACTACGTGGGCGTGATGGTGTTCATGCTCGCCGCCGCCCAGGTCGTCACCGACAGCCGCAAGGCGTCGTAGCGAGGTGACGGGATTTCGAAGTTTGGATTTCAAAGTTTGAAGGTTTGACAGCCATGAAGAAACTTACAGGAATTGTGGGGCTCGCGGTGCTGGCCGTGGTGATCGGCGCCGCGAACATGATCCTCTCGAATCTGCCCCTGCGCATCGACATGACGGGCGAGAAGCTCTACACGCTATCGAAAGGGTCGAAGGCCGTGCTGGGCAAGCTGGAGGACGACGTGACGCTGAAGTTCTACTTCAGCTCGTCGTCGGCCGAGATGCCGATGCAGTTCAAGACGTACGCCCAGCAGGTGCAGAATCTGCTCAAGGAGTACGAGCGCGCAGGGAAGGGGCACATCACGCTCGAGGCGTACGACCCGAAGCCCGACAGCGACGCCGAGGAGTGGGCGCAGCGCTACGGCGTGGAGCCGCAGAACGTCAACCCGTTCGGACAGCCCGTGTACTTCGGCCTCGTGGCCGTGTGCGGCGACCGCGAGGAGACGCTGCCGCGCCTGAGCCAGAAGACGGAGTCCACGCTCGAGTACGATGTCACGCGCCTCGTGACGCGCGTCGTGTGGCCGGAGCGCCCCGTCGTGGGGCTGATGACGTCCATCCAGGGCGTGCTCGGCCAGGAGCCTAACCCGATGATGATGCAGATGCGCCAGCGTCCGCCGCAGGGCTGGGCCGTGTTCAACGAGCTGAAGAAGGACTACGACGTGCGCGAGGTCGCGACCGACGCCGACAAGATCGACGACGACGTCAAGACGCTCGTCGTGCTGCACGCGAAGGACCTCTCCGACAAGACCCTCTACGCGATCGACCAGTTCGTCCTTCGCGGCGGCAAGCTCATCGCGTGCGTCGACCCGTTCTCGATCAAGGACATGCAGACCGCCCGCAAGGGCCAGAACCCGATGATGCAGATGGGCGGCATGGACGGTCCGTCCACGCTCGGCAAGCTGTTCGACGCGTGGGGCGTCAAGTTCGAGGCGAGCCGCCTCGCCTGCGACCTCTCCGCGTCCACAAGGCTCAACAACGGCCAGGGCGGCGTGGACGACAATCCGGCGTTCCTGTCGCTCGGCAAGGCCAACATGTCGAAGGACGACCTGCTTGTCGCGGGCCTCTCCAACGTCATGTTCCCGTTCGCCGGCGCGCTTGACTTCGCGAAGAAGGACATGGACCTCGAGTTCACGCCCGTCATCACGACCTCGAAGGACAACTCCTGCACGGTCGAGAAGATGTCCGTTATGTACGGCGGCGGCGTCAAGGACATGGTCCCCGACGGCCAGCAGAGGGTTCTCGCGGCGCGTCTCTCCGGAACGTTCAAGACAGCGTATCCGAAGGGGCCCGACGGCACGAACGACGTCTCGAAGGCGCTTTCCGAGGGCAAGAGCGCGGTGATCTTGTTCGCCGACTCCGACTTCCTCGCGGACGACTTCTGCGTGCGCATCGTCAAGACGCTGTTCGGCCAGATGCCCCAGCTCATCAACGAGAACCTCACGCTGTTCTCGAACGTCATGGAGCAGTTCGCCGGGCGCGAGGAGCTCATCGGCGTGCGCTCGCGCGGCGTTTCCGACAGGCCGTTCACGGTCGTCAACGAGCTTGAGGCGCAGGCGATGCGCAAGTGGCAGCGCAAGGAGGCCGACCTGCAGGCCGAGCTCGAGTCCACGCAGCAGCGCCTCGCGGCGCTCCAGCGCGAGAAGAAGAGCGGCAGCGAGAGGATGATCCTCTCCAAGGAGCAGCAGGACGAGATCGTGCGCTTCCGCAAGGCCCAGGCCGACACCAAGAAGCAACTGAAGAACGTCCGCAAGGAGCTCACGGCCGACATCGACTCGCTGGGCACCAGGCTGAAGTGCGTCAACATCGGGCTTGTGCCGCTCTTTGTCGTGCTGTTCGGGCTCGGACGCGGCTTTCTCAGGCGGCGCGCGTGAGCGCCGCCGGTCAATACGGAGTTAAGAGATGACAAACAAGAATCTGATTGCACTTGCGGCCGTCGCGGCCGTGCTTGGAGTCGCGGCGTATTTCGCCAACGGAACCTCGAAGAAGGGCGCCCCGAAGCTGAACGGGGAAAAGGTCCTGCCCGCGCTTGACGCGGGCGCCGTCGCGTCCATCGAGTTCGGCGACGGGCTCAAGCTCGCCTCCGGCGCGGACGGATGGACCGTGTCTACCTACCACAACTATCCGGCGGACAGGTCGAAGCTCGCCGACTGCCTGCTGAAGCTCGCGGAGCTGAAGGTCGGCCAGGTCGTGCGCGGCAAGACCCTTGACGGCGCCAAGGACCTCGTCCTGCGCGACGCCTCCGGCAAGGAGCTCACCCGCCTCACTCTCGGCGAGAAGCATTCGAAGTGGGGCCACGGGCGCTACGCCGGCTACAAGGGCGAGACGGTGCTCCTCTCCGACTCGCTCGACTCGTTCGACGGCGAAGGCCGCAGCTTCGTCGAGACCAAGATCGTCGACACGCCGTACGTCTCGTTCAGCGACATCGTCGAGAACGTTCCCGAGGCTGAGCTCGGCTTCGCGACCGGCGTCGTCGCCAAGGTCACGATCGCGGGCGACACCAACCGCACGGTCACCGTCGGCAACAAGGTGAAGGACGGCAGCGACCGCTACCTCAAGCTCGACAAGGGCGACTGGGTGTTCAAGGTGCCTTCCTACTCCGTCGACTCGCTCCTCCCCAAGCCGCCGAAGGACGAGGGCGCGAAGAAGGACGAGCCGAAGGCCGAAGAGCCGAAGAAGGCCGAGGCCGCCAAGAACGACGAACCGGCTGCGGACGCCAAGGCGGAGCCCAAGGCCGAAGAGCCAAAGAAGGAATAACCGATGAAACGCGTAGTACTCTTCCTGCTGACCAACATCGCTGTCATAGCGACGCTTGGAATCGTCGCGGACGTTCTGTGCACCATGCTCGGGACGACCGTTGCCGAGGTCGTCGGGCCGGAGTACTCGTACATCGCGATATACGCCTTCGTCTATGGCGTAGTAGGCTCGTTCATATCGCTCCTCCTCTCCAAGCCGATGGCGAAGTTCTCGTGCCGCGCGAAGACGATCGACGGCACGGAGGGAGAGGCGGAGCGCTGGCTCGTCGCGACCGTTGCCGAGCTTGCGGACCGCGCGAACGTCAAGATGCCCGAGGTCGCGATATATCCGGGCGCGGCGAATGCGTTCGCGACCGGCGCGTTCAAGAACCACGCCCTCGTCGCCGTGTCGACCGACATCATGAGCCAGATGACGCGCGAGGAGCTGCGCGCCGTGCTCGGCCATGAGATGAGCCATGTCGCGAACGGCGACATGGTCACCCTCACGCTCGTCCAGGGCGTCATGAACGCATTCGTAATCTTCTTCTCGCATGTCCTCGCGCGCGTCCTAGCGAGTTCGGGCAGGGACGACCGCCGCTCGAGCTCGGGGACATACAGTCTTGTGGCCTTTCTCTTGAGAATCGTCCTCGGCATACTCGCCTCGCTCGTGGTCTTCGCGTTCTCCCGCAGGCGCGAGTATGCGGCCGATGCCGGTTCGGCGCGCCTTCTTGGCTCGCCGTTCCCGATGATAGCCGCATTGCGCCGGCTCGGAAACCTTCAGCCTGGCGTGCTGCCCGATTCGCTCAGGGCGATGGGCATATCCAGCGCGAAGAAGACTTCGAGCATATGGTCGACTCATCCGTCTCTTGACGACCGCATCGCCGCACTCGAGAAGGTCACGATGCTTTGATCAGCGTCCCCTTGGCCTGATCGTCTTTTCCTCGCGCTCTAGATGGTGGTCACGCGTCCTGCGTGGCCACCGCGCTTATGCGCGACCGCTAAAGCCGACAATGCGCCGCATCGTCGGACACGAACCCGGCTTCCGCCGGACACGAACCAACACGAACCGTTCTATCCGGCTGTTTGAGGAAACCCGCAACATGCCGCGTTCGTGTTTTTACATGGTCGCGAGTAAGCGCAAGCCTCTTTGTGAGACAGTTCCAAGGGCTTTAAATTCGATACGTTGGAAATGAAAATTTCATACGTTGGAAATGGAAATTTCCAACGTATGTTTTCGAAATTTCCAACGTATGTTTTCGCCGCAGCGTCCGCGGCAGACATCTCTGCGTCTCCGCGTTAAACAAATAGTGGCACGGCTATTTCGCTTGCCAGTCGGCAAAGGTCACCTGACCGTTCACTGGTCGGTAGCGTGACCTTCGCCCGCCGTGTCCGCGGCGGTTTCGGGGTGAGTGAACGGACCTTGCGCTGCCTGTGTACGCGGCGTTTCCTTACGGTGTACGCGGCATTCCCTAACTGTGTACGCGGCATCCCCTGCCTGTGTACGGAGTAGTTTTGACGTCACTTCAGTGGTGAAGTGACGTCAATATACCATTGAAGTGACGTCACTTCTATGGTATAATGACGTCAAAACTCTGCCGAACACGCATAGGAAACGCCGCGTACACCATTAGGGAACACTGCGAACACGGGTGAAAATGTCCAAAACAGTTGCGACTGATTAGGTATTTCCCTGATCAGATGCGGGTGGCAGGGAATCCTTAGCCTGAAAGGGTCGATCAATACGGGGAATCCGCAACTACATACCGTCCGATAGATGTCGTAAAGCAGGATATGGGAAATCCAGCGTCGGGGCGGCCGCAGGACAGTTCTCAAAGCGCAGACGATGCGCTTAAGACTGCGCTTAAGAATTCGGGTAAGAACTATGAAGGGTTGCCGTTTTGCGCCATATATGGTAGAATAGCGGCATCAAAAGAAGTCGTAATACGGGACTGGAGCAAAGCAGGGAATGAAAAACACGATTCCGCTGGTGATAGCAGTGGTTTTGGGCCTTGTTGCGGTTTTTGCCGTCAGCAGGATGATTCGGCCCAAGGACGCGGACCGCGAAGACCGTTACGTTTTTGTCGTGGCCGCCGCGAAGGAGATAACGCCGAAGGACGGACAGATAAAGGAGTCGTGGCTGATGAAGCGCCGCGTCGAGTCCGGGTCGGCTCCGCTGAAGGCGATACCGTGGACGCAGGTCAACCGCATCGTCGGGCAGACCTCCGTGCGCACTGTCGCGCGCGGCGACTATCTTCTCGCGAGCGACGTTGCCGGGCTTGAGATACGGCTTTCCGCCGCGCTCGCCGAGGGCGAATGGGCTGTGCCGGTGACGTTTTCGGATCCGTCGCTCGTAAGGTTTCTTCAGCCGGGCGACGAAATCGCCATTCTCGGCACCTCGGTCATGCAGCAGACGGTGCAGCAGAAGGACATGAGCGAGAAGCCCGAGACGGTCGAGGTGCGCGCGACAAGCGTGATCTTCCCGCGAGTGAGGGTTCTCGACATCGGCAAGGGCGACGGCATCCGCCGCGACGACGACTCCGGCGGCTCGGGCACAATAGTCGTGGCGCTGACGCCTCAGCAGTCGGCGACGATAGTGGCCGCGCAGCGGACGATGGAGCTCTATCCGGCGCTACGGCGCACTGGCGACACGCAGGTGCTGAAGCGCCGCGACGTCGGCATCGTGACGGACAGGACTTTCGACGGGCTGAGGGAGAATCTCGAGCCTGTGGTGCTGCCCGACGCGGCGGCCGGCAAGTAGGCTTGTTCCCGACTTGGAAAACACAAACCGGAGGGCAGACAACGACATGAAAAGACTCGCACTTGCGGCTGCGGCCGCGGCATTCGCGCTCTTCGCGCAGGCGAAGGAGATCGAGCAGATATCCGTGGTCGAGGGGGAGTCGACGACAATCACGACGCCCTTCGCCGTGAAGAGCTACGCGCCGTCCAACAAGGACGTCGCGCGCGTGGAGGCGCTAGGCGGCGCCTCGATGCGCATAACGGGCCTCAAGCGCGGGCGCTGCGACCTTGACGTGCTGGGCGACAACAGCCTTGCGCAGAAGTACGAGATCACGGTGGTCGGCGACCTCGCGTCCGTCCTCGAGACGCTGACGATGGACCTCGACACCGTTCCCGAGGTGCGCGCCGAGATACGCGGCAACTTCATCCGGCTGGACGGCGAGGTCTCGAGCATCCAGAAGTGGGAGTACCTTGAGAAGGTGCTCGCGAACTACGGGAAGGTCGTGAAGAACTTCGCCGTGTTCAGTCCGGGGCCGGAGATACTCCTGCGGCTGAAGGAGACGTTCGCGCAGAAGGGCTTCGAGACGCAATTCAGGCCTTTCGCGGGCGAGCCGGAGAAGTGGCCGATGAACACGGTCGCGCTAGACCTCAACAAGCGGACGCGCATCCTGTCCGTCCAGTCCCGCCTCATGAACGCCCAGCAGCGCGCGGCGGTCATGACGGTTCTCAGGGGCGAGCCATGGCTTGCGGTTGCCGAGGACGGCGCCGACTCGTCGAAGGCGCAGGCCGAGAGGCGTCCCTACGCGATCAGCACCATCCTCACGCTGCCCATCGACAGCTCGGTGATCCGGCTTTCGGTCGCGTACATGGTCATCGGCGAGAGCGACATCCGCAGCCTCGGCGACGTGAACAACGAGGGCTTCGTGCTCGACGGGGTCTTCAACACGATACAGGGGCTTCTGCGCGGGCAGGGCAACCACGGCAACGTGGCGACGCTCAACCTCGGGCTAAACGGCGTCGTCAAGCTGCTCGGCGAGAACGGCATAAACCGGGTCTCCGAGAAGGGCTACACGACGTTCGGCAACTGGGACGAGAAGGGTGCGCGGTTCAAGAGCGGAGGAGTTCTCAACGTGCGCGTCTCTGGCGCCGAGGTCGCGGACCTCAAGGAGATTCCCTACGGCTTCGAGGTGAAGGCGAAGGGCGGCCTCGTCTCGGCTGACGCGGTCTCGCTGGACATGAACATCAGCGTCTCGAGCGTGCAGAAGTACGGCGTCGGCGACGACATCGACAAGAAGGAGGACGTCTCGGAGCAGAAGATACGCTGCGCGCTCGGCCGCACGACGCTGCTGAGCGGCTTCGGGCAGCTCGTCGACCAGCAGGCTCTGAGGGGATTCCCGGTGCTGCGCAACACGCCCGTCATCAAGTGGTTTGTAGGGGCCGACGGCAAGTCGCTGAGCGACCGCCGCCTGGTCATCATGGTCTGCCCCGAGGTTCTGGACCCTTCGCAGGACGGAAACCTCGGCGTCGACAACGACATATCAATACCCGTCCAGACCGAGGGCGCGAAGACGACCGACGAGCGTCTTGAGGAGCGCAAGCGCTTCAGCGGCTTCTGGAGCTGGCTAAACTGGTTCTGCTGGTAACATGAAGCTCAAGGTTTTCTCCGCCGGCTCCGGAGTCGAGTGGGTCGTGGACGCGCCTGCCGAAGGCGCGAGGCTTGTGGTCGGGCGCAGCCACGAAACGGACGTCGTCATCGACGACCCGTCCGTCTCCAGGGCGCACGCGCGCATACTCATGAGGTCCGGCAAGCTGCATGTCGAGGATGCGCGAAGCCTCGGCGGGACGTTCGTCAACGGCGAGCGCATCACCCGTGCGACGCCGCTTTCGACCGGGGACGTGGTGACGGTCGGCAGGTCTCGTCTGGAGGTGGTGGACGACGAGCAGTCCGCCGCGCTGACCGAGACAGCGAAGATGCCTGGCGTTGAGACGGCGCAGGTGCCCGGCGCTGGCGCGGAGCCGAAGCCCGAGGCCGCGTCGTCGGACGCTCCGGCAAAGGAGGAGCCCGCGCCGCAGCCGGAGGCCGCGAGGCCCGCTTCGCCGACCGCGTTCTCGGAGATGTTCAAGGACGCGACACTTCTGTGCACCGACGAGATGATGGCGATGAAGTCGCGCATCCACAACCTCGTCCTTGCGCAGATAGACCCCCTTGGCACAAACGTCGGCAAGGCGAAGGACGGCGCGCTCGCCGCGGAGGCCGAGGCTTGCCTCGACCGCGTGCTGAGGGAGGTGAGCCACGAGCTGCCGGACGGAGTGCCGCATGATTCGCTGAGGCAGGCGCTTCTCGACGAGCTTGTGGGCTATGGTCCGATCTCGCCGATGCTGCGGAAGCCCGAGATCACCGAAATCATGGTCAACGGGCCGGACCGCATATTCGTCGAATGCGCCGGACGGCTCTACGAGACGGGCGTGAGGTTCTTCAGCGAGCAGCATCTGGTGCAGATAATACAGCGCATAGTCGAGCCGCTTGGCCGGCATGTCGACGACGCGAGCCCGATGGTCGACGCGCGCCTGCCGGACGGAAGCCGCGTCAACGCCGTCGTGCCGCCGCTCGCGCTTGACGGCGCGTCGATGACGATAAGGAAGTTCGCCGAGAGAAAGCTCACGACAGACGATCTGATACGCTTTGGCTCGATGACCAAGGAGATGGCGCTCTTCCTCGAAGAGGCTGTGAAGGCGCGCAGGAACATACTCGTCTCGGGCGGCACTGGCTCGGGCAAGACCACTCTTCTGAACATCCTCTCGCAGTTCATACCCGAGGGCGAGCGCATCGTGACGGTCGAGGACTCCGCCGAGCTCAAGCTTTCGCACAGGAACATCGTGCGCCTTGAGGCTCGCCCAGCGAACGTGGAGGGCAAGGGGCGCGTCACGATACGCGACCTCGTGATAAACTGCCTGCGAATGCGGCCGGACCGCATAATAGTCGGCGAGTGCCGCGGGCCCGAGGCGCTCGACATGCTTCAGGCGATGAACACCGGGCACGACGGATCGCTTACGACTGCGCACGCGAACAATCCGCGCGACGCGCTTTCGCGGCTGGAGAACATGGTGATGATGGCGGGCTACGACCTGCCGAGCTCCGCGATCCGCGAGCAGATATCGTCCGCGATCGACCTGATCGTCCAGCAGACGAGACTGCCCGACGGAAGCCGCAAGATCGTGAAGATAGTCGAGGTCACGGGGCGCGAGAACGACGTCATACAGATGCAGGACATCTTCGAGTTCCGCCAGAGCGGAATCGGGGAGGGCGGCACCGTGGAGGGCGAGTACTCCGCGACCGGCAACATACCTTTCTTCATAGAGGAGCGCCGCAAGAGCGGCACGCTGGGGCTCGACATGTCGGTGTTCGTGCCAAAGGTCTAGCGGATGGAAGGGGGGTCCATCTTCGGCTTCTCGGCCGGCGAGCTTGCGACGTACGCGCTCGTCTTCGCGGCGGTGTTCGCGGCGGTCTGCGTGGTCGCCCAGCATGTCATGGCGGCGTCGGGCTCGTCGCTGCTCTCCTGGCTCGGACCGCGCTGGGTTGCGAAGATGCGCGCGGCGAAGCGGCGGCAGGCGTTCGAAGACCGGATACTCGATCTGGTGATGGGGCTAGCGAACGCGATGAAGGCGGGGATGGCCTTTCCGCAGGCGCTTGAGAGGGTGAGCGCGCAGCTCGGCGGCGTCATGCAGGAGGAAGTCGCGGTCGCGCTTAGGGAATATCGGCTCGGAATGGGCATAGCGGACGCTGTCGCCAGGCTTTCGGAGAGGATGCCGTGCGAGGACATGCGCCTCATAACGAGCGCCGTGAAGCTCACTTCGCAGACGGGCGGCAGCCTGGTGGACGTGCTGTCGCAGCTGGTGAACACGATCAGGAACCGCACGGAGTTCCAGGCGAAGCTCGCAACGCTTACGGCGCAGGGCAAGTTCGAGGCGATCGCGATGGCGTCTGCGCCTCTGCTGGCGTTCGTCGTGCTGTACATCTGCCAGCCCGACCTGATGCTGCCGCTCGTCACGACCGGCACCGGCTGGATCGCCATCGCGGTGACTGCCGTTCTTGAGGCAGTCGGGTTTGTCGTCATCAAGAAGATCGTGACGATAGAGGTGTAGAGAGGTGGACATCCTGCAGAACAGCTTCGTGGTGTATGCGCTCGTCTTCGCGGCGGTGGCGCTGCCCGCGGCGCTTGTGGCGCGCGGCGGAGGCGCAGAGGGCGCGGGAGAGGGACCCGGCTGGGCGAGGCTTCCGGCGCTCTTCCGCAGGCTCTGGGGGCCTTCGACCGCATTCGACATGGCCGTGGGCCGTCCGCTCGCAGGCGTCTTTCGCGGGAAGGCCGCGCGGTACGAGTCGCTGATTCTCGCGTCCGACCTGCCGCTAACAGCGTCGCGGGTCTTCGCGCTGCAGGCGATGACGCTCGTCGGCGGGCTTGCCGTCGGCGCCGCGCTCTTCGCCCTGCCGGAGCTTGGCGCCGGCTGGGCCGCGGCGGTCGCCGCCGTGCTTGGCTTCGTCGGCTGGGTCTATCCGTCGATGCTGCTTGAGAAGTACGTCGACTGGCGCAAGACGGAGCTTACTCGACAGCTGCCGTTCGCCATCGACCTGATAGGCAGCGCGATGCGCGCCGGGCTCGAGTTCGGGGCTGCGATGCGCTACTTCGAGAGCCTGAAGATGCCGGGGCCTCTGACCGAGGAGTTCGGCAAGGTCCTGCACCAGATCGAGCTCGGCAAGACGCGCGTCGAGGCGCTGACCGAGATGGCGAGGCGCGTGCAGGTGGAGTCGTTCACGTCCTTCGTCGGCGTCATAGCCTACGGAACCGAGATCGGCGCCTCGATATCGGAGACTCTCGCCGTGCACGGCGAGGAGCTCAGGCGCGCACGGTTCCATCTTGCGGAGCGCAAGGCCGCGCGCGCGCCTTCGCTCATGATACTGCCGATGGCGGTGTTCATACTGCCTGCCGTGTTTATAATCGTGATAACGCCCGTAATGATGAAGATGAAGGGCACGGGCATCGGTTCGCACTGAGGATCGGGGGGAAAGGCCAGATGTCATCGCCGGACGAGGAAAGAACAAGGGACTTCACCGCGACGCTGACGGGCGGCGCGGCCGGCGTCGTCCGCTGGGACGACGACGCCCCCACCAGCGCAGTTGGCGGAGTCGTGGTCGGCGGCGACGACGAGACCGACGCGCCGACTGGAACCGGCGGCGAGACCGTGGCCGCCGAGACGCAGGTCGCGCCACAGGAGGTGATGGAGGAGCTTCGCCGCGGAATGGCGAGGCGAAGCAAGGGCCGCAGGGCCTTCGCGGCGGTCCTGCTGGCGGCTTTCGCGGCGGCGCTGGTCGGACTGTGGTTCGCGGCGCGCCCCGACAACGAGACGGAAAGCATGATCTTCCCACTAGACTCGAAGGGGCGGCCCGACGCGGCGTCGTACATTCTGCGCGACGCGGATGGACGAGCTCTCGTCGAGGTGGACTTTCCAAGGAATCCGAAGGCATCGGTCGTCGAGGCGCAGGCGCCGGGCGGCGTGACGGTGGCCAGTTTCATGGGCAGGGACCGCGACGTGCCGTTCAGCCTTTCGCTTGAGGCGCTGGTGTCCGAGGCGGAGCTCAGGAGGGACCTTGTCGCGTCCGCGCGCGCGTGGATCGCGGATGCGGCCGCGGGCGGCGGCGGATACGTCTTCGACGAGTACGTGGCCGCGGGGCTGGAGCCCAGGTTCTTCGAGGACGAATACCCCGGCAGCTGCCAGACCGCCACGCTCTACGGCGTCAGGTTCGTCCAGTTCGAGTACAAGCGCTCCGGGCCCGGCGGTGAGCTCTGGCACGGCGTCGCCATGTATTTCCGCCGCGGAGACACCGCGTACGTGCTCAGGCGCGAGATTCCCGAACGCCACTGGCCGCGCGGAGGCTACAGGCTGCTAAAGGACCCGAACATAGCGGTCTACGCCAACTTCTCCGACGGCTACTGGGAGTCGCCTGGCGAGGGCGCCATGCCGAAGGGGCGGACTAACGCCGAGCTGCTGGCCGAGGTGCGCGCCGCCCTCAACCGCAACCGCGCGAGCGACTGGTCCTTCGTCAGAGGCGACCTTGACGCGCTGCTGGCCGCGTCGTGGAGGGACGACGCCGCGACGCGCGAGGCAGCGGCCGACTGCCTCAGGCAGTTCCGCGAGACGCTGAGAGTCTTCTACTGGCAGAAGTACAATGCGTACGTAAACGCCAGGGACAACCAGCAGGACAAGAAGGCTCTCAGGTTCCGCAAGGACGCCGAGATGGTCTTCCGCAACAGGGACGAGCGCTACTACTTCCTCATCGCGAACGGGGAGGTGTGGTGATGGCGGCGCGCTCGTACACCGCCGCACTGCGCTGCGGAAACGAACAGGTCGCTTCGCTGAGAATGGACCCGGGCTGCGGCGACGCGCTTGTCGGCCGTTCGCATCGATGCGCGCTAAGGACGCCTGACGGCGACAACTCTGTGAGCGGCGTGCATGCCAGGCTGTTCTGGAAGGGGTCCGCTCTCATGATCGAGGACGCCGGCAGCCGCAACGGCGTCTACTGCCACGGCTCGCGCCTGCTCAGACCGGCGAAGGTGTCGTCTGGCGACATATACACGATAGGCGGCTGCTCTCTACAGTTCTCCGCCGTTCAGGCGCAGGGCTCAGGCCGCAAGGCCGCGGCGCAGGAGTTCCATCGCCTTGAGAGGCTGAACGGCGACAAGGCCGGACAGCAGATTGACATCGCCACGAAGGCTGGCGCGGGCCCGTTCACTGTCGGACTCGACCCCGCGAACTCCCTCTGCCTCGCCGACATGCTCGTGTCCCGGCGCCATGCCGAGTTCTCCGTGCGCGAAAACGGCGAGTGCTGGATACGCGACCTCGGCAGCAAGAACGGCACGTTCGTCAACGGCGAGCCTCTGAAGGGCAAGGAGAGACTTCTCAAGGACGGCGACAAGGTGACAATCGCCTACTTCGACTTCAGGTTCCTCGACAGAAGCGTGCAGCACAAGCGGCTCTTTCTCTGGATCAAGGCGTTTGCAGTCGCGGCGACGCTGTGCGTCATGGCCGGAGCGTATGTCGTCTGGGTGACGCAGGGCTCTTCGGCCGAGGAGTACATGGCGGTCACGCGGCAGTACGCCGCAGCCCGGGACTTCGACAGCGCCGGCAAGACACTTGATGCGGGCCGCATGGCGCGCGACGCCGATCGCTACCGCGCCCAGATGGACGCTCTGGAGTCGCAGCTCGAGCGCTGGCGCAGGACGTCGGCTGACTGGGACCGCGCCAAGCGTCTCCTTTCCGACGGAAGGCTTGGCGACGCCAGACGGGCTCTAGATCCGCTTGTCGGCGGCGCGGCGGACGCATGGATGTGGAACGGTACCGACGCCGTAGCCGAGAAGCGGGGCGCCGAGTTCGCCCAGCGGGCGCTGAGACGCTACTTCGATGCGGCGGACGTCCTCGCGGCCGCTGCGGACGGCCAGCCCGAGAGACAGGCCGAACGTCTCGGAGCCGTTGCGGAGCCGTTGGCCGGCTTTCTGGCGGAGTCCTCTTCCGAGATCGCGTCCGCGTCGTATCTTGCGCCTCTTACGAACAGAATCGCCCGTACACTCTCGCAGATAGCGTCGATACGAGAGGGCTTCGCCAGGGTTGACTCGGCCATCGCGGCCCTCGACGCCGACAGCGCGGACTTCTCGAAGCTGTCGGAGTCGCTCGGCGCCGTCGCCGGCGACCAGGGCCTTCACGCGGCTGTTCGCGCGTACGCCGAGAAGTATCGCGTGCCATGCGCCGGTCTTGCGGCCGCGAAGGACTTCGTCGATGGCGAGTTCGCCGCTGTCGGCGACATGCGCTTCGCGGACGTGGCCAGGTCCGCAGGCATGCTCGTCCTGCCGGACAAGGAGCTGTGTTCGCGCCATCCGCAGCTTTCCGACCACCGCGTCAGGCTGGAGGGTCGGCACGACGAAGTGCAGCGCCTTGCGGCGAACATCCAGTCGATGGTGCGCGGGCTCGCCGAGAAGGGCGTGACGGAGAGCGGACTTGAGAAGCATCTGGTCCGCGTGCTTTCGGAGGAGTCTTGGAGGAAGGCGCTCAAGTTCGAATGCTTCTCCGGCCGTCCGCCTCTCGCGCGTCGCAAGGATCCGGCGGGCCAGTACGACGAGCTGCTTGGCGTGGAGTACACGTTCCAGTCGATAAGGGCGCTGCCCGAAGACTACAACGGCTTCTGCCTGAGGATGACAGGCTTCTCCCCTGACGTCGTCGAGGCGAGGGCCGCGTTCGAGTACGCCGACGTGTTCGTGAAATTCGTGGAGGAGCGTCCGAAGTGGCTGAGGCGCGGCAGGCTCGGCGCATTCTACGACCGCTGCAGACGGCTCGTCGGCGAGAGGGAGAGGCTTACGTCGTTCCTGTCCTCTTTTTCCGGCGACAGGCGGGCCAGGCTCGTAGCGTCGTTCTATGCCGGCTTCTTCGGCGCCTCGGGCTTCGACCTTGCCCGCAGGAGGGAGCTTGCGGGCGACTTCAGGGCGATTCAGCGCGAGGTGGCGGACCTGTGCGACAGATACCGAGACGCTTCCGACCCGGTTGAGCAGATCGCGATTCGCGACAAGATACTTGCGGCGGGTCTGCCAGGCGACTCGCAGACGAGTTCCAAATGGGTCCAGAAGTTCGAGGGGGGCGGCAGATGAAGACGTCGCGGGGATCCGTCCTGATGGAGTACGTCATGCTGCAGACTCTCGTGGCGTGTCTGCTCATGGCCGTGATGAACGCGTCGTTCTACGACTGGGCCTCCGCCGAGTTCGGTCCGGCGGGCAGGGAGATCAGGAATTTCTATCAGAGGCTTCTGGGCGGGCTGTCGCTTCCCGTCCCGTGAGCGCCAAACACAAAGGCGACTACAAGCGAAAGGAACAACGAGATGAAGAAGATCATGAAAACGAGGCTCGGGGCCGTCCTGCGCCGCCTCGCCGGCGAGGAGACCGGCGCGGTTATGATGGAGTACGTCATTCTCGCGGTGCTCATCGCCGCCGCGGCAGTCGTGGCGATCGCATACTTCGGCAAGACCGTGACGAGCGAAGCCAACGTCGCCTCGTCGGCAATGACCGGCAAGGGCAACAAGGCCTCCGAGATGCAGCAGCAGATACAGGATAAGCAGTCCACGTACCAGCAGGAGGCTGTCGACGCCAACAAGAAGTTCAGCGACGCGAAGGAAGACGCCATAAAGGAGTAGTCTGCCTGTGACGCCAGGCTGTGCCTCTTGGACGGTCCTGCGCGCGCTGCTGCTAGTCCCGTGGCTTGCGGCGCTCTGCGCGGCCGACTGGAAGACCCGCCGTCTGCCCAACGCGCTCACGCTCGGAGGGCTGGCGGTCGGCCTTGCCGTCGACCTTGGCTGGGGCGGCGTGGACGGGCTGCTGAGCGGCCTTGAGGCGGCCGGCGTTTCCGCGCTGTTTCTGCTGCCTCCATTTCTCGTGAGGGCGGCGGGCGCGGGCGACCTGAAGATGCTCGCGGCCTGCGGCGCGTTCATCGGCATGGGCGGGGTGCTGCCCTTTCTCCTCTTCGTCTCGTTCGCCGGCTTCTTTGTCGCCGTCGCGATGGTCGTGGCGCGAAGGACCGGCGCTGCAAGGCTGAAGCACGCCTTTCGCACGCTCTTCGACTGGCGCTACGACCGCAAGGCCGGCCGCGCCGCCCTGCCGCCGAAGGAGGACGAGGCAGGCCGCGTGCCTTTCGGACTTGCGATAGCCATGGGAACGCTTGCGACGCTAGTCGTGGAGGCATGCCGTGGCTGCTGACTCTAGAATAGCAAGCCTGGTTCTGGCGCTTCTGCCGGCAGTGGCCGCGCAGTGCGCGGCGCCGCTTCAGATAACTCCTCCGCTCGGCCCGGGCGGCCGCGTTCGGCGAGTAGCTCCGCTCAGGCCGGGTGAGGCGTCGGCCCCGAGGCTTTCCCGGCCGGAGGCGGAGTCCTTTGCGTCGCGTCGCGCGGCCGAGGAGGCGCGCATGAGACTTGACGAGCGCGTAAGGAAGTCGTTGTCGGCCGCCAGGGCCATGCGAAGCGCGACCGAGACTTCGCTCGGCGGCGGGGACGACGTGAGGCGCCGGATGCTTCAGGCCGGCGTCGCGCCTGAGCAGGTCGACTTCGCGCTTGGACAGATCAGGGACGCCGTGCCGAAACTGCGCGAGGCGGGACGCGCGATCGAGCGCCGCCTTGCGGAAGGCGAGGGGAGGCCGGAATGAGCTCGGCGTACGCAAGGCGCGGATCGGTGCTCATGGAGTTCGTCGTCTCCATGCCCGTGCTTGTGACGCTTGTCTTTCTCGTGCTGCAGTTCGCGCAGATCTGGACGGTTCGCCAGCTGGTCTCGTACTCGGCCTTCTGCGCGACGCGGTCTCTGCTTTCGGCCGGACCGCACGAGTGGGCCGCCGGCAAGGCCAAGGCCTCCAGGTGCGACCATGCCGCCGCGAGCCGCGTGCTTGCGTGGGTGAACGAATTCGGTCGCGGCGGCGGCGCGAAGAGCGTTCCTGGCTGGGGCGAGATACCTGAGAGCGCCGGCGTCGACAACAGGCTCGAGGTCGAGTCGTCTTTCGTGCCGGGCCAGTACGCCAGCTCCAAGGTCGTGTACAGGTTCCCGCTTCTTGTGCCGGTCGCTGGACAGATGATCAGCTTTCTCGCAAGGCATTCCGCGGACGAGTCGCGGTACATGGAGATCGGCTCGCCGTCGCTCATGTGGTCGGGCGAGGAGGAGCTTTTCGACGGCGTTCCATACATAGAGCTTACGGAGACGTGCGTGCTGCCGTTGCCGTTCGACCCGACCGCGCAGCCCGGGATGGCGTACACGTACACATCGCAATGAAAAGGGCCGAAGAGAGACTGCGCGCAACCGCGCTTGGCGTCGCGCTCTGCCGCGCGCTGGACCTGCTGCGCCGCGACGACGGCGCCGCGATGGTCACGACTCTCGCGATGTTCCTGCTTATGTACCTCGCCTGCGTCGGCGTGTATGCCGTCTCGACGGCTGTCAGGGAAAGGGTGCATCTCCAGAACGCGGCGGACGCGGCTGCGTATTCGGCGGCGGTCGTGCAGGCCGACACCATGAGCCGCGTCGCCACTGTCAACCGCGCGATGGCGTGGACGTACGAGCAGATGACGCGTCGGCAGCTCGACTACATCGTGCACCGCTGGCTTGACCACACGCTTGAGCACTTCGAGCAGGACAAGCGCAAGGCCAGAAGCTTCCACAGCTGTTCCGGCCGGTGCCTGCGCGGGCACAAGTACCCTCCGAAAGGCTGGTTCATCGGCTCCCACGACAGGCACGACCACATTCAGCTGAACGGAATCGACTCGCCGCACCTTGGGCTTACGCCGATGACTTCGGAGTCGGGCCTTCTGAACCTCGGCAGCCTGGTGCCGTCGTCCACGATAAAGTCGATGCTTTCGGTCGAGGACGCCAAGATCGGCGCGTCGCTTCTCAACTCCGACGTGTGGGCCGGCGAGTCGGCCACGATCTCCGCCGTCGCCGCGGCGCTTCGCTCGGAGTCTCTCTATCCTTCGAAGTCCAACTCCGACACGTTCGCTTCCGTCGACAGGATGGTCTCCGAAATCGACGGCCCCAAGGGAGAGGCGGTTGCGGACTCGGGCGTGATGAAGGCCCTTAAGCGCCAGATACTCTCCGACAGGCTCAACATCGCCGCAATGAACGTCGCCTCCCGCAACCTCGTCCACGACATGCCGAAGAGGATAGAGCGCGCCGTGAAGGAGATTGTCAGGTCCAACGTCCCTCCGGAAATGGAGGCGGACTGCCTGTGGTACGTGCGGCAGAACGAGAATCCTCTTGCGAACGAGGAGGTGTACGATCCGTCAGCCTCCATTCCCGGCGGCTACTTCGAGAACCTTCACAACTTCACGCGCGACGAACGCAGGTTCATGCGCTTCGCGGGCTTCGACGGCACGCCGGTGGAGGAGCACAACAGCTCGGACTACCTCTGTTCGCTCGTGGCCGGCGGAGTGGAGCAGTGGTTCGTCAGGGGCAACGGATGGCGTCGCACGGACGGAGGCGTCGGCCTCCAGCGCTCATACAAGCACTGGGCCGAGGGCGCGCGCTCGGGCAGCCATGCAGCGCCAAGTCCGGAAGGCCCGTCCTGCTACAACGACACGAAGCTGCAGGGCAGCCCCCGCTCGTTCGCGCTGCACTCCTCGTGGGAATGGCATTCCGGCAAGTGGTTCTGCATCGACTACGACGGCGTCCTCGTGCACGTGCACTTCCATCTCGGATATACGTTCCTCGACGATTGCGCGCATGGAGGGTCCGAAAAGAGCCTGGTAGGCCAGCCCATAGCGCTTGCCAAGGCGGCGCTTGGCCTTGCGGACCTGCCGGGCTTCGTCGCCGGCGCGCTCGGAGGCGTGTCGAGCCCGGGCGACGGGGACGCCTCCGTGCCGGCGAAGGATCCGAACGACCTAGGCAGCACGTCGTCTCCCGTAGAGTCGTACAAGGACGGATGCCGCATCTACCTCGACCTGCTGCGCATGGCCGAGTCGTCGGGCGAGACTCTGATTCTCCCGTGGCGCGGCTACTCCAGGCTCTACGGTGACGCGCCGCACCTCTACAACAGCGCATACGTCGGCGAAAGGGCGAAGCCCCTCGTCCTCAAGAGAAACTACTTCGGCCGGGACGGAACCATTACGGTTGGCGTCGCGAGAAGGAACAGGAACGTCTGGGAGCGCATACTCGGCTCGATCGAGGGCGTCTTCAAGGCGTTCGATCCGGACTGGAACGGCGAAGGCGCCGCGACCTGGACGTGGGCCTTCGCGTCCGCGAAGGCCGGCTACAAGCCGAAGGGGGAAGACGACGGCTCGCGCCGCTACCGCGTAGACTGGCGGAGCGGCGACGACGAGTGGAACATGTGCCGGAGCGACTGGGACGCCGTGTTCGTGCCAGTCTCGAAGGCGGACGCGCTCGCCGTGGACGGGGCATGGCTCGGCGGAGGCGGCTCGGTGATGGCGGACGCCGTGGCCGACACGGGCGGATGGAAGCCCGTCGCTTCAGGCGGTGGCGCCGGAGACTGGCTCAGAGTCCGCGCGCCCGAAGGCGTGGAAGGCGGCGGCGAACTTGACTGGAAGGGGCTTGGCGGTGTCACGTACCACTAGCAGATGCCGGGGCGGCTCCGTGCTCATGGAGTTCCTTCTCGTGCTGCCGATATACATGCTCCTTCTGGGCATGGCATTTTCGCTTGGCGACATGGGCCTCAAGGCCATCGGCCTCGCGCACGGAGACAGGGTTCTCGCGCACTCCGTCGACGGGGACGCCGCCGGCGTTCTGCCGGCGCTGATGCGCACGATGCTTTTCCCTCAGGACGATCTCGCCTATTCCGACGACATTTCGGCGTCGGCCAGGCAGGACGACATCAGGGACGCGAAGGCCTCGTATCGCGCCGAAGAGGACTTCCAGGGCTCGTGGTCGTGGCAGACTGCGGGGCGCGCCGGCGACGACTACGCGCTGCCGCCCTGGACGCGCGGATGGCTCCAGTATCCGCACGCGCACTACTCTTCGACGACAGGCGACGCTTCAGGCGGAGACGACGGGGCCTTCGCCGACCTGCTCGCAGTCGGGCGGCTAGGACGCACGCTCATCGAGAGCAAGGAGACCGAGGGCAGGATACGCGTCTACAACTACTACACGCTCAGGCGCACCGACATCGGCGCCAAGCCCGGCGCGCGAAGGCAGTGGAGGGAAAGCTCGCTCCTGCGCACGACAGGCGCGTTCGGTTCGCCTCACTGGCGCGCCGGCGTGTGCGACGAGAAGTACGCCGACCCGGACGGCGCGAAGCTCGACGCCTCTTCGCAGTCGCCGGACTCCCTGCCGTCGCGCCCCGACGGCTCAGACTACGACAGATGCACCCAGCTAATGATATGGAGCCAGTAGAATGAGACACGCAGTTACATCCCTGGTGTTCGCCGCGCTGTCCGCGGCAGTCGGCGCCGCGCCGGCCGCCCAGACGCGCGCCGCTCCCGTGAAGACGCCTCCGCCGAAGGCTCCGTTCGTCCTGCCGCCAAGCGCAAAGGTCGTCGAACGCGGCGCCGAGGGCAACGGCTGGCTCGAAAGCGGCGTCATGTCGGTCAGCTTCGTCAGCGCCGAGGCGCAGATGACCACCGCCCTCAGCCGCAGCGGATGGAGCTTCGTGCACCGCGTCCCGATGCCCGGGCGCGGCAACGGCGTAGTGTGCGCCTACAAGAAGGGCTCGGAGGAGCTTATGCTCATGCTCTGGAGAGTCGACGTCGGCAAGACCGGCTATTCGTGGGGAATCGCCGGTTCGGGAAAATCGAAAGGAGCCAAGAAGTGAATCAGACGATCAGCTCGGACGGAAATTCCTTTCTCACGCTGTTTCTTGCGCCGGTCGCTGAGTATCTCGCGGACGACTCGGTCTCCGAGATACTCGTGAACGGACCTTCGCAGGTGTACATCGAGCGAGGCGGAAAGCTCGTCGACGTGCCCGCGAAGTTCGTGAGCGAACCGGCCCTGCGTGCCGCCGCGGCGAACATCGCGAAGTCCGTGGGCCGCATTCTCGACGACATGCACCCCAGGCTCGACGCGAGGCTGCCGGACGGCTCTCGTGTCCATGCCGTGATACCTCCGCTTTCAAGGGTCGGAACGGTGGTTTCGATACGCAAGTTCAAGAAGGAGACGCTCACCATCGACATGATGGAGCGGTTCGGCAGCCTGGACGAAGGAATGCGCAGGCTTGTCCGCGCGCTCGTGTTGCTCCACAAGAACGTGATCGTGTCGGGCGCGACAAGTTCGGGCAAGACGTCCGTGCTCAATGCGCTCAGCTCGTTCATTCCGGAGGGCGAGCGCGTTCTGGTCATCGAGGACGCCACGGAGCTCCAGCTTCAGCAGCGGCACGTCGTGCCGTTCGAGACGAGAAAGGCGGACAAGAACGGGCAGGGAGAGGTGACGATACGAGACCTCATCCATTCCGCCCTGCGCCTGAGGCCTGACCGCATAGTAATCGGCGAGATCCGCGGCGGCGAGGCTCTCGACCTGCTGCAGGCGCTCAACACCGGCCACGCGGGCTCGATGAGCACCATACACGCCAACAGTCCCGTCGACTGCCTGAGGCGCATAGAGACCTGCGCGCTTCTCAGCGGCATCGACGTCCCGCTCGTCGCGCTCAGATCCCAGGTGGCCAGCGCGATCGACGCTGTCGTGCATACGGCGCGCCTTTCGGACGGCTCGCGCAAGATCGTCTCGGTCGCGGAGGTAATGCCGCTTGAAGGCGGCGACTACAGGGTCCGCGAACTGAGGCGGTGGAAGACCGAGGCGATTGCGCCCGACGGCGCCGTCGCGGGCCGCTTCGAGCAGACGGGCGAAGAGCCGACTTTCGCCGAGCAGGCGAGAATAGCCGGCGTAGAACTTTAAGGGAGAGGCAACAACAGTATGAAGACATATGTTTGCGGACACCGCAACCCCGACACGGACTCGGTGATGAGCGCCTGCGCGCTCGCCGAGCTGCGGCGGCGCACGGGCGAGATAGAGGGCGAGATAGAGGCGATATGCGCTGGAAGGCTGCCCGAAAAGGCGAGCTGGGTGTTCGACCGTTTCAGCACCAGGCCCGTGCGGGCCAAGCTGGACGTGTACGTGCGCGTCAAGGACCTAATGGACGCCTCGCTGCCGATAATTGACGCTTCCACGCCGCTTGTCGACGCGCTGAGGCTTCTCGAGTCGAGCGGCGAGTCTTCTCTGCCGGTCAGAGGCGAGGGCGGTCGCTTCGTCGGAATGCTCTCTCCGGCCAAGCTCCTGTCGCTCTTCATAGCGAAGGCCGACCTCACGATTCCCGTCGGCGACGCGCCTCTGCACCACTGCTCGCAGACCCTGCTAGCCACCGACCGCGTCCACGACATCCGCAAGGCCGCCCTGCGCAACTCGCACAACCACTTCCCCGTCGTCGACGACGAGGGCCGCATACTCGGCACGCTGCTCAAGCGCGCGTTCGCCGAGGAGCCGCCCTTCAGGATGATTCTCGTGGACCACAACGAGACCGAGCAGGGCATACCGGGCCTTGAGGAGCTGCCTATCGTCGAGGTGGTGGACCACCATCGCATCGCCTTTGCCGCGACGAGGGACCCCATCAAGTACACCGCCGACACCGTCGGCTCGACCTGCACTCTCGTCGCGCGCATGTATCGCGCCGCGGGAGAGCGACCTACCAAGGACATGGCGGGCGTGCTCATCGCCGGCATCGTCGCGGACACGCTGCTTTTCCAGTCGCCTACGACCACTGCCGCGGACAGGGCGATGTGCGCCTGGCTTGAGAAGCTCTGCGGCGAAAGCGCCGCGTCGATATTCGAGGGTCTCTCGTCCGTCGCCTCGCCTCTCGCGTCCATGTCCGCGGCCGAGGCTCTCGCAAGCGACTCCAAGGCCTACTTCGAGGGCGGCATGAAGTTCGTCCTCGCCCAGATCGAAGAGTCCAACATGGCGGTGTTCTACCGCCACGCCGACGAGCTCGCGAGCGAGATGGACGCGCGGCTCGCTGCGGAAGGACTGGACTTCATGGCCCTCATGGTCACGGATCCCGTGCGCGGCAACTCCGAGCTGCTGTTCCGCGGCGCGGAGTCGGTAAGCCGCCAGCTTCCGTACAGGCGGAGCGGACGCGGCACATGGCTCATGCCGGGCGTCCTTTCGAGAAAGAAGCAGCTCCTCCCCGAGATCATCTCGGCGATTGCATAGCGGAAAGGCCCGCCGATGAAGACGTTCTTCGTGCTGTTCCCGTATCTCGTCCTCTTCCTGGCGATGCTCACGTTTGTGCGCCTCGTGTCGGACCGTTTGCGCACTCGCCTGGCCTGGGCGCTCGTCCTCACGGCCTTCGCTTCGAAGTTCCTCGTGTTCGAGGTCTTTGGCGGCGACACCTTCACTCCGCAGCTTCCCGAGCGACTGCTCTGGGCAATCAACTGGGCGTACTCGGGCTTCATGATTCTCGCCGTTCTCTCCACGCTTGCTTGGCTGGCGAGGCTTCGCGGGCGCGCCATGCTCCTAGTCGCCGTGGTTTCCTGGTCCGTCGCGGCGGTCGGAGTGTACAACGGCGTGAAAGCACCTGAAGTGAAGGAGTTCTCGCTTCCCAGCCCGGGACTCCCCGAAGAGCTCGACGGCTACCGCATAGCTCTCATCTCGGATCTCCACGTCAGCGCCGCGGCGACAAGATGGCGCACGCAGGCGGTAGTGGACCGTGTAAACGCCGCAGGAGCCGACCTGGTCGTGTGCACCGGCGACATCGTGGACGGTTCGCCGGAGCGGCAGGGATCCAATGTGGAGCCTCTTCGAGAACTCTCCGCGTCGGACGGCGTCTACTTCATAACGGGGAATCACGAGCTGTATCACGACTATCCGTCATGGAAGAGCCTCTACGACAAGTGGGGCCTAGTGTTTCTGGACGACGCATGCGTGTTTCCTCGCAAGGGACTTGCCTTGGCCGGACTCGGCGAGCTTTCGTACATCTTCTCGCTTGAAGGGCCGGTAAATGTGGCGGCCAAGGTGTTCGCCCCTGCGACGAACGGAGAGTTCAGGGTGCTTCTCCAGCATAGGCCGGGCGCCGCTCGCGCCAACGCCGCCGCGGCAAAGTGCAACCTCCAGCTCTCCGGCCACACGCATGGCGGGGTCATGCCGCTTCTGGACAAGATAGTCGCGGAGCACAACAACGGCTTCTGCCGCGGCGTCTACGATCTAGGCGGCGCTAGCCGGCTCTTTGTCTCTCCAGGCACAGGCCAGTGGGCGGGCTTTCCCGTCCGCTTTTTCAACGACCCAGAGATTACCGTCATCCGCCTGACGCGCCAGTAGCTCGTCCTGTCGCCCGCCTCGCCGGTCCCCAAAACGGTCACGCATCCCGCGTGACCGCCGCGGACGGACATCCGAGGACTGCCCAATCTGGTTTTCCTCGCACGGAGACGCGGAGTTTGATAGAATTTAAGGGATTTAAAGGGTTTTTGGCGATTTAAGGGATGAATATGCGGGGACTTGTCCCCATCAGCTAGGGAAACGAAAATTTCCAACGTTGGAAACGGAAATTTCCTACGTTGGAAACGGAAATTTCCTACCTATGTTTTCGATTTCCCCTAGGTAGGCTTTCGCCGCGTCCGCTGATTTGTCTAACGCAGCCGATGGGAACGGCGGTTTATCCCTTAAATCCCTATATCCTCTTATATCCGTTATACGTTATATTCGCCGATCCGGCTATCCCTTGGCCCCTGGGTCGATTATGGCTCGCTTTAAGTTGATGGCGAGCGCGGGGCGTTCTTTCTCCACTCGCGCATGGTCGTGTTGAAGCGGGAGCGGAAGGCGTTGCGCAGTGTTCCGAGCGAGCCGTAGCCGCACTCGGAGGCGATGGCCTCTTCGCTTCTGACGGTGTGCTTGAGAAGGTTCAGCACCTTCGACATCCTGACTTCGCCTATCTCGCGTATCACGGACCTCCCGAGCACGGCCTTGAAGTCCTTCTCAAGCAGTCGCGGAGAGCAGCCGATCTTCTGCGCGATGGCGGCGACGGTCAGCTGGGATCTGATTTCGCCGCGTATAAGCTCCCTCGCCCTCGCGACTCTGTTCGCCGCGCCGGACGTGTCCGAAGTCGAAAGGCGCTCGACGACCTCCGCAATCCCGAAGAGGTTCGTGCGCGGCGATGGCCGCCTCTCGATCAGCGCGTCAAGCGTCTGCGCGGCGAGGAAGCCGCCTTCCTCGAAGTCCGGGGAGACCGAGGTGAGCGTCGGAATGGCGTATTCGCAGAAGTACGTCTCGTTGTCCACACCGAGGACCTGCACCTGCGCCGGAACCTTGATTTCGGCTTCGCGGCATACGTCGAGGACAAACCGCGCCCTTGAATCGTACACGGCGAATATGCCGCAGGGCTTCGGAAGGGATCTTATCCAGCGCAGCACTTCGCGGCGCTCTTCCGTCCATGGCGTGGGCGATGCGCCGGACGGCGAGAACACCGAGACTTCGTGCCCCGCCTTGCGCGCGGCCTCAATGAAGCTGTCGAGGCGGGCCTTCTGCCAGTAGCCGCCTTCACGTGTGCCGATGAACGCGAAATGCTCAAGATTGTTCTTCGCAAGGCACTTGGCCGCCGCTTCGCCGATGGCATGGTCGTCCGCGAAGATCGAGGCGGACGGCGCCTTCATCGGGCAGTCGGGCGTTATGCAGGTGAATACCGTCGGAATGTTCTGCCGCATTCCCGCAGGCACTGGGTTCGACGCATCGTCCGAAGTGTAGCCGGTGATGATGCCGTCCGGTCGGCTGAACGACCGCGCATCGTCGCGGTCTAGCGGATGGCCGCCATGGACGAACACGTTCCAGCCCTTCTTCGCCGCCGCATACCGCAGAACTCCTGCGATGATTTCGCGAGCGGCTTTCATGCAGATGTTCTCCGCGACGAGGATGCTAACGCTCTTTCCCCTGCCCATGGTGCCGCCATTATAGCAAATTCCGTTCGAATTGTGTGCAAAAATCATTCGTCTTTTATGCGGAAATTTCTGCTATAATGTGAGCATGATAACATGGCTGACGAGGAGATCGAAGATGATAGTCGACTGCAGTAAGCCGTATGCAGCAGGTCTGCGTATGATGATTGTTGCCTGTATGTTCGCCGCGCTGCCCTGCGCGGCGGCGACGACCGACGCGGAATCTGTGTCTCCCGAACGGCAGCATACGTGGTGGGCGGGCCCCGGCTACTGGGACCGCCGCCATGCAGCCAAGCTCAGGGAAATCGCGTCCGGGCCGAAAGAGTACGATTTCGTCTTTCTCGGCGACTCCATAACGCACAGCTGGGAAGGGTGGAGCGACCCGGCCGACCTGGAAGCCGTTGACAAGGCGTACGGACAGGGCATGCTCAAATTCCGGAACGGCCCGGGACGCAAGGTCTGGAACGAGATGAAGAAGGAGTTCCGCCTTTTTAATCTCGGGTGCGCAGGCGACACGACGCAGAACGTCCTTTGGCGCATAGACCACGGCGAACTTGAAGGCTACAGGACGCGCGGCGTGGCGCTGATGATCGGCACGAACAACAGCGAACCGGCCGAGGAGATTGCGGAAGGCATCAAGGCCGTTGTGCGCAGGATACTCGAAAAGCAGCCCGAGGCGAAAGTCGTGCTGATGCCGATATTCCCGGCGGAGCACAGCCCCTCCGCGCCGCGCCGCATCAGGAACGCCAAGGCGAGCGAACTCGCGAAAACCGTCGCCGACGGCAGACGCGTCATCTGGCTGGACTTCAACAGCGCGTTTCTGGAGAAGGACGGCACTCTTTCGCCGGAAATGATGCCAGACTATCTCCATCCGCTTGAGCACGGCTACAGGCTTTGGCGGGCGGCGATCGAGCCGGTGATGCGCAAAGTGATTGCGGGCGATTTGAAAAACAATGAACTGAACAAGGAGGTAAAAAGATGAGAAGACTATTGCCAATTACATGTGCGGCGGTCATGCTCTCGGCGACGCTGCCGGCGGCGCAGTACGACCGCCTCCTGGACGCGATAGACGTTCCGGACGGCGCCTACTTCGACACGGGCTATGTCGTCAAGGATCATCCTCGCGTCGTCGCCAGCATAAGCGTCGGCGAGCTGAATTACGACTTTGACCTTTTCGGGGTCAAGCACCGCAGCGAAGGCTGCTGGATTCTCAATGTTGACGGAACCACGACCGGCGGTTATCAGCCAAGTTTCTACTATCGCTACGGAACGGCTTCATCTGGCGGCGCGGTCGGCGGCTACTCCGCCCGCCAGCGCCTCGACATCGACTGCGGAAAGACGCTTTTTGTAAACGGAGAGGAGCTCCAGACATTCAGCGACTATGACTTTTCGGAGAACACCACGACGATGACGATTCCAGGAACCGAGGATGCCCATCGGTTCACGCTCATGGCGTTCCAGATATGGGACGGCGGAGTTCTCGTGCGCGACTTCCTGCCGGCCGAGAAGGACGGCGTCTGCGGACTCTACGACCGCGCAAACGACCAGTTCTACGCGCCTGCCTCCGGCACGGTGGCGCCGGCGTACGACCAGCGCGTCGATGCCATCCATATCCCTGCTGGAGCCTACTTCGACACGGGCTATGCCGTCACGGACCATCCGCGCGTCGTCGCCAGCATAAGCGTCGGCGAGACAAACGGCCAGGACTTTGACCTTTTCGGGGTCAAGGAGCGCAGCGACGGCTGCTGGATCCTCAATGTCGACGGGTCCACGACCGGCGGCTATCATCCGAGCTTCTACTATCGCTACGGCACTTACGCGAGCGGCGGCGCCGTCGGTTCGTTCTCCTCCTATCAGCGGCTTCTGATCGACTGCGGCAAGACGCTTGTCGTAAACGGCAATGAGATACAGACTGCCGCCGACTACGATTTTGCCGCGAACACCGCCGCAATGACGATTCCGGGCGAACGCCGCGCGGCTCCCTATCTTCTCCATTCGTTCAAGATCGAGGACGGCGGACGGCTCGTGCGCGACTTCGTTCCGGCGGTCAAGAACGGCGCATGCGGACTCTACGACCGCATTGCCGGGCAGTTCTACGCGAACGTCGGCACCGGCACTGTGACGGCGGAGCAGTACGACCGTCTCCTGGACGCGATCTACATTCCGGACGGCGCCTACTTCGACACGGGCTATGTCGTCAAGGACAATCCGCGCGTTGTCGCCAGCATAAGCGTCGGCGAGCTGGACTACGACTTCGACCTTTTCGGAGTCAAGCCGCGCGGCGAAGGCTGCTGGATTCTCAACGTTGACGGGACCACGACCGACGGCTACCATCCGAGCTTCTACTATCGCTACGGCACTGCGTGGAACAACGGCGGAGTCGGCGAATACACAGTCGGCCAGCGCCTCGACATCGACTGCGGCAAGACGCTTGTTGTGAACGGAGTTAGTCTCCAGACCGTCAACGACTGGGATTTCTCGTCCAACGAGACGACGATGACGATTCCCGGAACCGAGAGCGGCCATTGCAATCGCTGCACAATCATGGCGTTCAGCATCATCGACGGCGGCGAGTATGTGCGTGTGTTCCTTCCTGCCGAGAAGAACGGCGTATGCGGACTCTACGACCGCATCAACCATCAGTTCTATGCGCCGGTCTCCGGGACGGCCTCGCCCGTCGCGACGTCTGCGCCGGCAGGACTGACGGTCAGGCGCGGCGACTTCCCGAATCCTATCGCAGTCCTGAGCTGGCACCCGGCCCTTGGTTCGTCGGGAACCTCGGTCCTGCGCGCGCCCGGCGCGAACGGGCCGTGGACGGAGGTTGCACAGGTCGGCGAAGGTGCGGACGCATACGTGGACGAGTCCGCTCCAGTCGGCGTGCTGTGCTACTACCGCGTCGCCGCGAACTATTCGATTGGCGGCAACGGCGTTTCGTTCACGAACGATACCTCGGTCGCCTTCCGCCGCTGGAGGCTTCTGGAACGCGACCCTGGCGCCATGGGGCATCTCCGCTCCGGCGTGAATGTCATCTACAACTGCGGACAGGAAGGCAAGACTCCTGTCCACGACTACACATGGGAAGCCGTCACGAATAGCATCCTGGTGGCGTTCAACAATGTCCTCTACAGGGATAGCGGGAACATGTCAAGCGCCGGATGCGCCTACAGCTATGACTGGGTCGGTGTCGCCGACGCCGCGCCGAGCACGTGCATAGGCGTCGATCTTGGCGAGGCGGCGCACGTCGCGCACGCTCGCTTCTACTCCGTTACAAGTTACTCGGAAGGGCCTGGGCGCGTCACCGGCGTGACGCTCTACGGTTCGAACGACGAGAACTGGATCCAGGACGGCAACCACACGGCGCTGACCGATCCGCTTGTCTGGAAAGGCCTCTGCGTCTGGCACGACAACGACAGCCTCGACACGACCAACACGTACCGCTATCTCTACTACACCAATCCCGGCGTCGGCTGGGGCGGCAACGTGTCCGAAATCCAGCTCTACGGATGGCTTGACTCCGATATCGTGGAGGCGGCTCAGCCCGTCACCGACGTCGCGGCTTCGTATGGAAGCGGAGCGACTCCGTCCGTGACGCTGACATGGACGCCCGTAGGCCACGGCACGTACACCGTCGAGCGCAAGACGGACGACGGCACGTGGCAGGTCGTGGGCGGCAACCTTTCCGCCGAGACCGCGTCCTGGACGGATTCAAGCGTCGCGGCTGGCACTCGCTACACGTATCGCGTCAAGACGGCCTACGGCGCTGAAGTGGCGTATTCGGAGGATTGCGCGGCTCGTCCGTACATTGCCGGCTCCGGCGTCGGACTTCATGGCGTGTGGAGCAGTCCCTACGGCACGACGGGCGCCGGGGAGTCGGTCGTTTCCGTCGAGACGAACGCGACGATCAACTTCAGCAACGTTTCGGTCGGCGGTTCGACGGGCGGCTTCTTCGTTCGCTGGTCGGGCAAGCTGATCGTGCCGTTTGCCGGAGATTACGTGTTCGAAGCCGAGTCCGACGACGCGGTGAACCTCTGGATCGACAAGGCGCCGACCCTCTACCGCAAGGCCAAGGCCAGCACGGTCCAGACCTCGTCGCCCACAGCGCTCACGGCGGGCGAGCACGATGTGGTGATGACGTGGTTCCAGACGGTCGGCGAGAACGTCTGCCGCCTCTACTGGTGCGGAGCCGTCGAGCGCGCGATCATCCCCGCCTCTCAGCTTGTGCCTGTGCCGAATGCGCTGCCTGAGGGCTGGGCAGGCGCCCGGACGTTCTGCGCCAATTCGGCGGTCTGCCCGTCCGGAGACGTCCTGTTCGGCAATGACGGCTCCATCAGCTTCGCGTACGGCGGCAGCGACGTCGCAAACGGCGAGCAGGGCTACAATTTCCTGTGGCAGCCGTTCAGCGGCAACTTCGAGCTGACTGCGAAGATCGAATCTGGCGACTGGGCCTACGATCGCTTCCTCGGCCGGAAGTGCGGCCTGATGGTGCGCTCCGGGCTTGCCGTCGGCGATCCGTTTGCGGCGTGCTTCCTTCGCTGGCGCGATGACGGCAGCGCCCTCATGCTTGGCGACAAGTACCGCGCCGCGAGCGGGGAGGGGATATCGGCCATCGACGACGAGTTCGAGACGACTGCAGTGGGCGTCGGCAACGTCGGCTGGCTTCGTCTGAGGCGCGAGGGCAACGTCTTCACCTTCAGCTACAGAGGCAAGGACGGCAATGGCGCGACAACCGCCTGGAAGGACTACTGCAGCATCACGGACGGCGAGGGCGCATACGGCAGGACGGTGTACGTGGGACTGACTTCTTCAGGCTCGCTCGCACCTCTGGCCGACGTTCCGTTCTACAACTGGGAGTTCTCGAAAGTAAGCATCTCCGCCCCGTACGGAATGAGGATAATCATACGATGAATGCCATGGAAAACGAAATGAAAATCATACTGTCGTTCGCCGCCGTCTGCATGACGGCGGCAGTAGCGGAGTCGTCGCCGGCGCTTTCCGCAGACTTCGCCGTCGAGAAGGGCTCGGTGCGGAGAGAACTGCACTCGTCGGGCTATGCGCCGAAGATCGAGACGGGCGACGAGACGGCGCGGCAGATCAGGGAGCTGAACTTCCATTCCGTGCGCACCCACGACCTTGCGCTGATCAATCCCGGTCAGCGCATCGTCGATGCGCATTTCGTCTTCCCGCTGATGCACCTTGACGCGGCGAATCCGTCAAACTACTATTTCAAGGCCACCGACTACATGCTGGGGCTTTCCCGCGACATCGGGCTGAACATCTTCTACCGCCTTGGCACGTCGATAGAGCATTCCGGCCTCGTGCACTTCAACGCGCAGATTCCCTCGGACATCGACAAGATGGTGGAGGTGTTCGCGGGCACGGTGCGCCACTACAACAGGGGCTGGGCCGACGGCAAGCGGTGGGGCATCAAGTACTGGGAAATCTGGAACGAGCCGAATCTCGACAACGCGATGTGGTGCTTCAGCGGCAGAAACGACGGCGAGACGCCCGATCTGCGGCGGAAGCTCTTCGTGGAGCTGTACGTCAAGACGCTGAAGCGGCTCAAGGGCGAGTTCCCGGAAATCAAGGTGGGCGGCCCGGCGCTGTGCTGGTGGGACGTTCCGTACCTCACGGCCATATTCAAGGGATGCAAGGAGGCGGGCGTCGCTCCGGACTTCATCTCGTGGCACTACTACGGCAACAGGCCCGACGACATCATGGAGCAGGCGGAGTCCGCGCGGCGGCTGTGCGACGAGTACGGCTTCACGGACTGCGAGCTGATCAACGACGAATGGCACTTTCTCGGCGAGGGCGGATTCAAGGATCTGCGCAGCAGCGATCCCGCCGTGCAGGAGCGCGTGTGGTCGGGCCCCCATTCGCACAACGGCATCGATTCGTCGTGCTTCACGCTTACAGTGCTCTCGCGCCTGCAGACGTCCAAGTACAGCCAGGCCTTCTACTATGGATGCAGGCATGAAGGCGCCTGGGGATACATGGACCACATGGGCAACAAGTACAAGGTGTGGCATGCGCTTAAGGCGTTCGGCCAGCTGATGAGGGACTGAGCCACTCTGTGCGAATCGACGCGCGAAGGCACGGTGACCACGTTCGCCGCGAAGTCGGCGGACGGGAAGACCGGCTGGCTGCTCGTCTCGGACTACTGCGGCAGGGATAGCGAGATCGTTCTGGACGTGAAGAACGCCGGGGCCCTTGTCTCCGCCGAGATATTCGACCACGAGCGCAATTTCGTCCCCGTCCGCGCGCTCATGGAAGACGGCCGCCTGACGCTCAGGAAGGAGCTCGACGGCTCCGCCGCGTTTCTGGTTAAGTTCGACCTTTCAAAGAACGTTAAATGAACAGACTCTCCTATTTGCTTCTGGTCGCGACTGGCGCGGTTCTGCCGCTTTGGACTGCGCATGGCGGAGAACTGGTCTGGAACTGCGGGACGAACACGCAGATCAGGGGTAAGTTCCTGATTGCCGAGGTTCCGCCGGGCGAGGAAAAGGCAGGCGGCATCGCGAGCGCCGAAATCGACCTTGCCGAGTGGGACGGCAAGCCTGTCGGCGCGTCAATCGTCGCAAGAGGCGCTGGCATTGCAAAGCCGCTTAACTGGTACAACGGGCTGAAGTTCCAGTTCGAGTATGTTGATTCGGCTTCGGGCGAATGGTCGTACCCGAACACGCAGGGACGCCTTGGGGACTTCCCCGCGCAGACGATTCGCGTGGCCGATCTCGTCGCCGGGGTGAAGCGCCGCAGGGCAAGGCTCATGCTCGGGCTTCAGGAGACGAGCGGCAAGGTCGCGTTCGACCTTTCGACGCTTCGCATCGGCGAGCCGACTCCGCTTTGGCCCATAACGAACCAGAACCACAAGTGCGTGTACAGCGGCAAGGCCGAAGCTCTGCGGCGCGGCGTGATGTCGCCGTCCCAGAGCATGACCGTCGACGACTTCGACACTCTTCAGTCGTGGGGCGCGACGCTTATCCGCTACCAGATGGGCCGCAACTGGAATGCGCAGAAGGTGACGCCCGATCTCGGCGAGTACGACAGCTGGCTCGATTCGAGGCTTGACCACTTCGACTCCTTCGTGCTGCCCGAGGCGGTGAAGCGCGGCATGAAGGTCGTCCTCGACATGCACGAGGCCCCAGGCATGAAGAACGAGTTCAACGAGTGGAACATGCTGCACGACCCTGCCGTGGCGCGGCATTTCGTCGAAACGTGGCGTCGCATAGCGAAGCGCTTCAAGGGACGCAAGGGCATCTACGGCTACGATCTTGTGAACGAGCCCTTGCAGACCGCCGAGGCGGCTCCGGGATGCGACTTCTGGACGCTTCAGAAGCGCGCGGCGGAGGCGATACGCGAGGTTGACCAGGACATCCCGGTGATTGTCGAATGCAACGGAATGGACTCGCCATGGGCGTTCGGCTGCTTCTCGCCGCTGGAGCTGACGAACATCGTCTATCAGGTCCACATGTACCTGCCGCTGGCGTACACGCATCAGGGCGTGATGTGGAAGCAGGGCGAATCGTATCGAGCCTATCCCGACGAGTCCAGAGGCTGGGACAAGGAGTATCTGCGCGCCGGCCTGCGCCCTGTCCGAGAGTTCCAGCTTAGGCATGGCGCCAAGATATACTGCGGCGAGTTCTCGGCCGTCGCCTGGGCGCCTGGAGCGGGAGAATACCTGCGCGACTGCATCGACATCTTCGAGGAATGGGGATGGGACTGGAGCTATCACGCATTCCGCGAATGGGAAGGCTGGAGCGTCGAGCACGAAGGGCCGAAATGGAGCGGCCTTGCGCCGTCCTCCGACAATCCGAGAAAGCAGGCGCTGCTGAAAGGATTCCGCGCAAAATGAACGCACTGTCCGCCGTCCTTGCCGTGATCGCCGCGACCGCCGGAGCTTCGACAGGCCCCGAGACGTGGTTTCACATCATCGGCGGCAATGCGTCCAAGGAAGGCCTTGCCGCCGACATCGCGGCGGTTGCCGACGCGGGCATTTCGGGCATCTCGCTTTTCCATGGCGGCGGCAGCGGCGGCGCGCTGTGGCCCGGCGTCACGAACGGCGTTCCGTGCATGAGCGGGAACTGGGTGGACCTCATAAAGTTCGCCGAGACCGAGTGCCACAGGCGCGGACTCAGGTTCAAGATGCAGAACTGCCCGGGCTGGTCGATGTCGGGCGGACCGTGGATCACGCCCGACCGCGCGATGCGGAAGCTCGTCTGCTTCGAGCCTGGCGCTAAGCCCGAGTTCGACGAGGACGACGACTACCACGAGATAGGCGAGGTCGAGTTCCCTGTTGAGGCGGAGGACCATGATGTCGTAAGGTCGGTCGTGCTGCCTGCGCCAAGCAAGCTGAACCACGAATGGAGCTTTGAGCCGGGCGTCGTCTTCGAGGTGTGGTCGCGCGGAAAGAAGGTCATTGAGCGGGAGTGCCCCGTCGGCACCTGGGCGGACACGTTCGGCGGTCCGGGACTGGAGATGACGTTCGATGTAGGGGCGCTGCCGCGGGAAGGCCTGGAGCTGAGGACGCGCGCCGTGCATGACATGAAGCCGTTCGAGCCCGTCTGGTCGTCCGCTCGCAGGCTCGACAACTGGCAGGCGAAGGCCGGCCGCACCCTGCGCCGGTTTGAGATTTCGACCAACGCCGCGCCAGTCCGCGCCGCGGGGACGAAGCGCCTTGTCTTCGGCCACGTCAACATGAAGCGCAGGAACCACCCCGCGCCGCCTGAGGCCACGGGATGGGAATGCGACAAGATGGACCCGCGCGGCTTCGAGGCGAATTTCGCGGGCTACGTCGGACGGCTTCTCGGGGAAGGCGTGAAGGTGGACGGCATTCTCGTCGACAGCTGGGAGTGCGGGTCGCAGTCGTGGACGTGGAAGATGGAGGACGAGTTCGAAAGACGCGCCGGCTACGCCCTCAGACCGTGGCTGCCGGCGCTCTTCGGCTACGTCCTCGGCAGCGAGGCGGAGACGGAGAGGTTCCTCCTGGACTGGCGAAACGTCTGCTCGCGCCTTGTGGAGGAGAACTACTACGGCACTATTGCGCGGCTTGCTCGGGAGCATGGCATGTCCGTCGTGTACGAGACGGCTTTCGGCGACGTGATACCCGGCGACATAATGCGCTTCTGGAAATACGCTGACGAGCCGATGTGCGAGTTCTGGTGCCCGCACGACAACAACGGATTCGTCGGCAGCTTCGACTTCAAGCCGATCCTGCCCTGCGCGTCCGCCGCGCACATCTACCGGAAGCGCCGCGTGAGCGCGGAGGCGTTTACGAGCTTCGAGCTGACGTTCGACGAGTGCTTCGGGGACTGGAAGAAGGTTCTTGACGAGCATTACGCGAGGGGCGTCACGCACATCGTCTACAACACCTTCACGCACAATCCCGTAATCGGCGGAAAGCCGCCGTCCTCAAGCTACGGCGACGCCATCGGCTCTCCGTTCCTGCGCGAGCAGACGTGGTGGCCGTACCTGAAGCACTTCTCGAAGTACATCGAGCGGTGCGGACGCGAGCTGGAGCGCGGCGTGCCGGCGGTTGACATTCTCATGTACCTCGGCGACGACGTGAACCACAAGCCGTCCGAAGACGAGCTGCTCTTCGGCAACCGCTACAAGTACGACTACCTCAACAGCGACGTGCTGATGAACGCGCTGGACGTGGCCGACGGACGGCTCGTGGTGGGCGCGTGCCCGGGTTGCGAGCCGCAGACGGAGCCGCCGACATATCGTGTCCTCTGGATTCCGAAAGGGACGTATCTGCTGCCGGCGACGGAGGCGAAGATTGCCGCGCTCGCGGCGAAGGGGGCTCGTGTCGTGCGCGGGGACTTCGAGCCTGATTGGCAGTCGCCTGTCAGGGAGATGCTGGGCATCGACCCGTCCCGTCTGCGCGGATGGTGTCAAAGGCGCGACGGGGACGAGAACGTCTTCTTTGTGGTCGAAGACTGCGGGCGTTCGGCGTTCTACCGCGTGAAGAATGGACGGATCGCGATCTTCGATCCTGTCACGGGGAATGAATGCGGCGTGGCGGAATGGCGCAAGCCGTCTTCGGTCGTCGCAAAGGATACCGCAATTGACTTGAGACCGGTTGAGAACTATCCTGTTCGCGCGACAAGGCGCGTCTATGAAGGAACGTTCACGTTTGCAGATGCGGCGGCCGCCCGACTCGATCTTGGCAAGGTGCGCGACTGGGCGACGGTGTACGTTGACGGTAACAAGGTCGCGGACCTCTGGTGTGAGCCGTACGCATGCGATATCAAGCGGTATGTCAAACCTGGTCGCAGCGCTTCAATCCGGGTGGAGGTGGTTTCGACATGGTACAACGCGCTCGTCGAGGACGCCGCGCTTCCAGAGGAGAAACGCCGGACGTGGACGCTGTTTGGCCCGAAGGCGGACGCGAAGCACCACGACGCCGGACTCATCGGCCCAGTCAGGATTTGGCAGTAGATTCTGCAATCTCCTCCCATCGCCCTAGATTATTCCGCCTTCTGACTTCGGACTGAAGAAAGTCCCGAAGCCCGAAGTCTGAAGCCCTATGCCATAATTTGAGCCAGAAGATAAGGCCAAGGGGTCCCCGATGGCTTTAGGGTGAAATGACGGTAGGGGCCGCCCGGAGTGCGGCCCCTACCGCCATTCCGTCCCAAACGTCCCATATGCCCCAAATGTCCCCTTGTACTGGCACGCGTGACCATGAGCCGTTCCAGTCGGCTCTCAGTGGGAACTCGCAACAAGCCGCTTTCGTGGTTTTTCGTGTCGGGGGGAGCCCCGCTTTCGTGTCCCTTCGCGTCTGCGACAAGCCGAAGGCTGAAACGACGCGGCGAGGCACGGCGAAGGTCGTTTGGCTTGTCTAGCCCTCTGTAGGCGACAGTTCTGCCTTTGACCTTCAAGCCGTGGGTCGACGCGGCGGTTCACGCGGCACAGCCGTGTCGCAGACGCGAAGGGGGTTCGTGGTGGCGCGTAAGCGCAAGTAAAATATCGCCAGCTCCAAGGGCCTTTGGC
>JAEEGH010004435.1_pt1 | contig 36029 bp, 28 predicted proteins | sample 9134181 | NCBI WGS metagenome assembly JAEEGH01 (sample SAMN16246544, study PRJNA631951) | gut metagenome | biome: gut microbiome; feature: rumen; material: DP-attached | host: Bos | place: Iran: Karaj | collected 2018-10
GCAGGCTTGGACAAATACTCTGTCCACAAGTCCCTTAAACTCTTTACATGCAAAAGTATCGGATAATTCCGCCAAAGAATCCGCAAGTCCTTCATAATGCCAACGATGATCCTTCGGGTCCGTAACATGAAAAATCTTCCAGATTTCTCCGCCCTTTTCATCGAAATCCCTAGCAATGGCGCGCATATTGGAAAGTTTGTCCCCCAGGGCCACTATTTTACCTTCACGGCTCAAACCTTTGATTCTGTCAATCGCCGCTTGTTTGCGCTCATGCCAAGAATCCGCCTCGCTAACGTTCGGAATAAACTTATCGCTTTCATCTTCCACAAGTTTCGCTATACGATCGCCGAATTCTTTTCTCAAATCTTCAACGGTAATATCCGTATCTTCCACAACATCGTGAAGAGCTGCTGCCGCAAGCAATTCTTGGTCGTTTGTCATGGTAGCGACTATGGCAACCGCTTCAAAAGGATGCACAACGTAAGGAAAGCCTTTTCCCCTTCTTTCCACGCCCTTGTGTGCATCTATCGCATATTTCATTGCTTTATCAAGTAATGTAGTATCCATTTTTTTATTCATGTTTTCCCCCTAAAATACAGTCATTAAAGACCTTAATTTTGCCTGATTATATGATATTTAAGCTTTTTGCCTGCTCAACCAAACGGGCCGCGCTTCTTGCATTTCTGTCTTTTTCACCGTATAAAGCGTCATAAAGCATTTTAATGCCCATTTCCCCGCCGCCGTTTTTAAGAATGTATACGGTACAAAGATTTTGCAGTCCTATTGTGGATGCCAATATATCAAGATCCGTACTTCCGATTTGATGAAGGGCAAATTCGTAAGCCGCATCTGAATAATCTTTTTTAAGCTTTTCCAAATCCGCCAAAGTTTTCATGCCCAACTTTTTAAATATAACAAGATAAGGCATCTCGCTGGTAGGTTGAATTTCCGCATGGTTGATGCTTGCAATTTTTTTGTTCAAAGCATCATAAGGCTTAAGCTCAAGGTAAGTCTTAAAGGAATCACCGTCAAGTTCAACCTCGTCAAAACGTCCGTCCTTAACGAGCGAAAGAACTTTCCTTCTGTAATCTTCTATGCTTGTTTTAATATTTTTAAACTCTTCATCCGCAATTTCAAGAAGACCCGCCAAGCGGTTTAAGCTTCTGAAATATTCGCGGGGAACTTCCACATCCGACTTATAACCGGTGTCATGATTTACCGTCGCCCAAACATGTTGAAGTGCGGTCCGCATCTGTATTTCAAAACGTACTTCGTTTACCAAAGGCATTTTCTCGTCATAAAACAACTCCTTTGGAATGCGGCAAATATAGTGAAGTGACATATAGCCGAATCGATCGTCGTCATAAAGTTTTCTTTTATCCACGGATTCATCCCAGTCCACGTCAAACTTCTTTTCCACGAGAGCTGCTATTTTGTCCACTTCATCACTGTAAAATGTAATGACTCTGGCCCCCACAATATCCGTTATGTCCGACAAGCTTTTGTACTTGTAACCTTTAAGTTCAAGCTTTCCCGCAAGACTTTTTTCTTCCTTAACTCTGGCCTCAAGGGCATTAATGTAAATGCCGGCTTCTTTGATAAGACCGCTTAAAGTATTCCTTACTATTTCAAGCACTTTGTCAAATTGCGGACGGCCATTCCTGTATTCGTCCATTATCATTTCGCAATGTAAATCCATAAAACACCTCTTTTTTCCTTATATTCTCCTATTTGTATTAAAGCTTAATCCATTATGCTCATTATTTTTATATAGTCTTCGGATTTATCTCTCATTATTTCCAAGCCCTTAACAATGTCTTCCAAAGGGAATCTGTGAGATATAAGCTCGGAAGGTTTTATATTTCCTTTTGCCATCTCATCAAGGCAAAAATGCCAATCGTCGTTAAAATTACCCGTAAAAGACGAATTCCATGTGCCGTGTATGGTCAATTGGTTTCTGAGTATTTTCCAATACCTGTCCTTTGGCAGGTCCACATCCGAATAAGGATTGCCCACAACAACAATATGGCCCGAAGGCGCCGCGCATTCCACCCCCAAGTTGAATGTCTCGTTTTTGCCTACGCATTCAAAGAAAGCATCCACGCCGTCTCCGCCTGTTTTTTCCTTAAGCCAACTTGCTGCATCACCGCTTCTAACATCAAAATAGTTTTCCTCTTTTATGCCGAGGCTTAAGGCTTTTTCTTTTTGCAAATCTCTGTTACCCATAACGTAAACCTCGCCGTCTGCCAGATTTAAAAGATGCATGGTTAACAATAGTCCGATGCTTCCAAGGCCGCAAACCGCAGCAATCGGCTTGTTTGCCGCAGGACCGACTCCAACAGGAGTTTCCGCTTCAAAAGCCGGACTTTCCTTAAACAGACCCGTCTGTCTTATTGCATGGATTGCAACCGCCGTAGGTTCAAGCATTGCCGCATCTTCGAAAGATACGTCATCCGGAAGCTCTATTATATTTTCTCCGGGAACCGCAACAAATTCTGCAAATCCCCCGTCAGACCTGGATCCCAGATAGTTATAATTTCTGCAAAGCTCGAATTTTCCTTCACTGCAAGGTTTGCAATTGCAACAAGGAATAAGAGGAAATACCCCAACGCGTTTTCCTATGTAGTCGCTTGCATCAAACATCCAGCTTGCAACTTCATCGCCACACTCAACGATTTCTCCCGCAAACTCGTGTCCGATTATAATAGGTGATTTGTGAGCGCCGGTTTTGTAAGCTCTTGGGATATCCGAACCGCATATTCCGCAGGCTTTAACCTTAACCAAGACTTCGCCGGGCTTAATTTCGGGTTTTTTTACTTCCTTAATCGCTATATCGTTTATGTCATTTAAAAGCAATGCTTTCATTTATTTAAAATTCCTTATTCTTTTTACTTTTTCCGTATATGCTTTTTCCACATAGTCCTTAAACTTTTCAAGGTCGGACATTGTTGTGATTTTAAAATTGTTTTCATCGCCGTCAATAAGGGCAATTTTCATGCCCGCCATTACAGCAGGCTCACTGGAGCCTCTTATTTCCAAGATTTTGTCGGGAAGAAGTTTTTTGTTTGCCTCGTAGTATTTGTGAAAATCGTAGGTCTCCGGCGCTTGACCGGCAAATATATTTTCCCGAACCAAAAGACTTGTAATGACCTTTCCGTTTTTGCTTTCGTAAACCGTATCCTTCATGGGAAGAACCGGCATGGCTCCGTCGTAATTTTTAAGGGCAGCAAAGCAGTCGTTAATGGTTTTTTCCGTAACGCAAGGTCTTGCAGCATCATGAATAAGCACCTTTGCATCCTCAGCCGCATAGTAAGAAATATCTTTAAGAGCGTTGTAAACTGACATCTGTCTTGTAACGCCCGGCTCGGAAAAAGCCACGAATTTTTTGTATTTATGGGTGTCTTTTTCAATCAGCCTTCTGTATTTTTCGTCCGCAACTATTTGAACTGCTTCGACGTATTCGTTATTCATTACCGCATCCAAAGCGTAAGAAATAATGCTTTTTCCCCGCACTTCAATATATTGCTTCGGTATGTCGCCTCCAAGACGTGTTCCTTTTCCGCCGGATAAAATTATCGCAATGTTTTTCTTCTTATCCAATATTTAACTCCCTAAATCCAAATCCCATAAGCTTGCTTTGATCGATATAACTGCCAATCACTTTTTTCAAATAAATCAATCAAACTGAAGTTTCCTGATTTTATCTATGGTCGCTTTGTATGTCTGCTTCTTTCCGAAAAGAAGAGTGGTACCAAGTACAAAGCCCGCAACGCCTTTAGGCGCATACTCTTTAATTTTGTCCGCCGAGCAGGCACCGTCCCAGAAAATCTCAAATCCCATTTCTTCCCTGTATTCCAGGAGCCTGTCGATTTTGTTTCCCACGTAAGGAAGATACATCTGGCCCGCATTACCCGGATTTACACTCATTACAAGTACTTTGTCCACAATACGAAGCATTTCCTTAACCGTTTCTATACTGGTACCCGGATTGATGGCGATGCCCGGAACCATCTCCGCATCGATTATTTTTTGCAATGTGGTGGAAGGATGATACTCCGCTTCCGGATGAATGTAGACTGTGTCGCCTTTTCTTAAACTTTCCAAAAAAATGTGAATATTGTTAGACGGATGTTCAATCATAAGATGCACATCCATAGGTTTTTTTGTGGTGTTTGCTATGCAGCGCAGGTCATTTAAAGACATGGCAAAATTCGGCACATAGCGGCCGTCCATAATGTCAATGTGAAAAGAATCGATGCCCGCTTCTTCAAGCTCTTTAACCTCTTTGTTTAAAAAGCCGTAATCGGCGCACATCATTGATGCCATAAGTTCGAAATTCATGTAATCCCCCTTTGATTAAGCCATAAAGCTTTTCCCATACCTTCAAATCTTCATTTGTTAATATTTTACAACATTTGAAGCAATTATTCTATCTCTATGTTTTGAATCATAATCGGTTTTTTCGTCGCTTTGTAAAGCTCCACAACGCTTGAATGATCGCCGTAGTAAGCATCGCTTAAAATGATGGCCCGGTCAAGGTCGGCGCTGTCATCGTAAATTCCAAAATCCGCTTTTTTGTATTCCTCAACGATTTGTACATACTCATCCGCAAGCTCCGGACGCATGGCGCGAAGAGTTGATTCAAGCAATGGATGCGGGCGCCAAAGAAGTGTGATTTCAGCCTTGTTGTCTTCAAAAATCTTTAGTACACGCTTAATCTTTGCCATATATTTTTCCCTTCCCGCAAGAGCCGATGCAAGGGAAGTATTGTAGATAATGATTTTCTTTTTGGAGCCGTCGGTTTTTTTAAGCTTGGACTCCCAAGACGCCGGTATTTCAACTTCTTCAAGTTTTGTATTAAGAAGCTTGTCAATTTTTGGCGAACCACTGCCTTCTATTTTTTTCTCCCAAAGAGCTCTTGTGTCTTCTCCCGCAAATTTCGCAAGTATATTCACATAGTGTTTTTTCATGGATTCGGATTGAACTATTACCCTATCTGCGTTAATTACTCCGGGAGTAAGAACGAAATCCTCCAGGTTTTTTAAAGTTCTTTCGTCATCATCCGCAATTTCATATAAAACAAAGTATGGAATATAAACAAGTTCATTTGTAAACTGTTTTAAATTTTTAGCATAAAAGTGCGGATGTACGCTGGTTACATAGTTTGCATTGTCATAAGGGTTGTGAATGTATATAACATCCGGTTTTTCCAGTTCCAAATTATAGTCATCATAGTGAATAATCGGGACGTATTTTGGAAATTTATCCGCCTCGTAGTGCATTTTTGCAAAACTTCCGTCCGGATTCTTTTCGTAGTAAGGAATCGGAATAACGTATGCATCTGTGTCAGGGTCAGCATCCGCCTTTTTCCATACACTTTCCAGGCTGTCCCACATGCTGGCTTTGTATGGAAGAAAAACAACTTGTTTTTTGACTTTTAAATCCGTATTAAAACTTTTAAGCATTTCATCAAGATATGCATTAAGGACAAATTCCGTAACATCTTCGCATTTTTCATCTGTTAATCCCGATATAAGACCGGACTCTTCGATTGCTTTTAATGCCATATCTTTGCTGTTTTGGCAGGATTCGACTGCATTGTAGATAATAAAGACCGCTTCGCAGTAGTTTTCAATAGCTGAAATAATTGTCAATTTTTCAACTGTCTTAACCTCGTTGTCATTGTTGGCTTTTTCTTTGCATAATCTGCCTTTTGAAAAAGCGCCGTCAATAAGCTCGCCTATCTTAAGTGCCGCTTCCTGAGCCTGGGCAAGCAAATCAAGAGCCTGAGAGAAGTTATCTTCCATCATGCTTTTTTTGATCTCTGTATGAACTTCCTTTAAAAGATTAAGCGTGCCAACCGCCTGTTCCTTTACTTCTCTTTGTCTGCTCATTTTGCTTTCTCTCGTTTCAAATGCCTCTTTTATCTCGTTTTCATTGTATTCATATCTGCAAGGCGGGAATTTCATTTTCTCGTTTAGTTGTTTTTCCTGCAATGTGTAATAAGGATAATCATGAAGTCCGCCTTTTTTGTATGGTATCAGATAATGCTCTCCATATGTTAAAACCATCACATCGTGAAGATTTCCCGGCACCGGGATGCTTGTATTTTCAAAGGGAAGCTCTATCAATTCCTCATAGTATTCCTTTGGAATCTTAGAATTCCAGTTAAGCAAGTTTACGAAGAGTGAAACATATTTTGCCTCATCCTTTGGCGTTACGCTAAAAATTCTTTCCGTCAAATGCGCAAGCTGCTCGCTAAGTATGTCGACGCGCTCTACATGAACGTTAAACTCTTTTTCGATTTTTTCCATGTAGTCGCGGATTTTTTTTAGTTTTAAGGGATCCGTATATTTGCCGGTGGCAACTCCAACCGAATAATCGATTAACTTGGTTGCAACTTCCTTTTGATGCTCGATAAAATCTTCATCATCCGAAAGATAGTCGAAAGGAAAAATATCAACTCCCGCAACGTATGGAAAACCATGATATTTTTCAAGAAAAGGGCCGTCAAAACGAATAGCCGTGGAATTGATAACTCTGAAAATAAAATCATCCGGGCGACCGTGTTTTCTGTAATTGATTATTTCGTAGCCTTTGGGAAGTTCGGATTTTGCGTGCTCTAAAAAAACATTTAAATCATCACGAAGCATACTGATGTCCAAATCATCGTCCCAAGGAATAAAACCGGAATGTCTTGCGGCACCAAGAAGAGTGCCAAAAGCTGCACAATATTTAATATCATGCCTTTGGCACACTTTTTCAATTTCCGACAAGACCTCCATTTGCGCTGCCCATGATGCTTTTATCATGGCAGGAATGGGAAAGCCTTCTCTTATTTCGTCTTCCAAAAATTCGTGTGAATTTGCCACCGCATTCTCCCAATACTTATTTTCTTCCGAGAAACAAATACTCGCAATGCTCGTGCTTGTTTTCCTTCCGATATGTTATATTATACATTCTTAATGCTGATTTTTAAAGGGATTGAGGACATAAAAAATGCCCCGGTCGATCAGGGCATTTTTTATTATTATTTATATACACTACCTTCTCATTAGCAAATCAAGAATTTCTCTTTGCCGATATAGATATATTAGCAGTGCTTTGAAAACAAACTATGAACAAAATGTAAACAAATTTGTCATGTTTTGTAAATAATTTAATTTATTTTGAAAATTTCTACAATATTTTCCCCAAATTCTTCAAAAGAATCTTAGCTAAGGAAATTTTTGTCGGCGTAAATTCTTTTGATTTCGTCTTCCCTGCGAGCAAAATACATGGTCAGCAGGCGTTCGGAAATAAAACCCGGATAGCGGTTTTGGTAATTGTCGTCACGAACCCCATTACGTTCTTCGAGTGCAAAAAGAATAGGAAACAGCCATTCACAAAAAGCATCAATTATCGGCTTTTTGCCAATAAACATATTGCAAGGGCTGTAGAGATTACCTTTAAAGAAATCCCTTGCAAAGGCATAATCATTGGGATGGCGCTCCCTTAAATAGTCCATTACAAAATCCCAATCAGAAGCCACATGACGTCCTTTATAGTTTTCTTCAACGCTTGGAGAGACATAAAGAGGAATCGGCAAGATAACATCAACATCATTATCAATCACTCGCTGCAACCAATCATCCGGAAGGATAAAGTGGCGGCGGTAATGCTCTAAGCCTACATAGTCTTCGGATGCGTTTTTCCAAATCCAGTAAAGTCCCGTAAGTTCACAAAATTGTTTGTTTTTTTCGGAAATATTTTCACCGGTGTTGTCAAATTTGATTTTGTTTGACACCGCTTTGTTTGGTTTGCTTTCCGAAGGTAAACCGGCTTTTATGGCAGAATCAAGCGAATCAAATAGTTCTTGGGTTTGTTCATCAATAGCTTCTCCGGCCATTGAAGCATTATCACTTATCCTTTTATCTGTAAGTGCCGCACCCACCTGCAAGAAACTTGCATAAAGCGGCAGCTTATATCCTAACTTTGGCTCAGCATCAAAGGCTGTTTTCGCTACATATACACACGCATTACCCCTTGTGTAATCATCTTTAAAAGTGCAGGAGCCGCAACCCTTTGCTTTTAGGTCATTTATCTTTATGAAGTCCTTTCCGATGGATTCAAAATATTTGCTTAAATATTTATTTCTGATTTCGGAGTCGAAGCTGTGGGTAACCTTTATGACATTTTTAAAGCCACGATTGTTAAGTCTTTCCGTGATTTGCTCGTGGTAAATGCCGCGAGTTGCAATATATACGGGCAAACTTGTATCCAAGCCCGACAGATTATTTGTTTCTTTGTTAAGATCGATAACTTTTATGGCATCCACCTCTTCCGGATTTTCCTCGTCATTGTCCACCAAAAAGCCGCAGATAGTCTTATCCGGCTCCAAAAACCTGATATATGCCGCAAGCGTGCGAGCGCGAGAATGCGCGCCGAAAATGTAAAGCATAATAACCTCCAAAATACATTATATTATCAAGATAATTATAGCATAGCAACCTTACGATTTTCAGCAAAATGTTGTATTATTCAGGTGACAAATACTCTATCTTACAATCGTGAGTCTTTGAATCCGCATTATAATTAATCCCCACCAGGATAATTTCTCCGCCGTAATCTTTAAGAACTGTCGGATATTTATTATCCTTTATCTGGGCAATTGCAGCCTTTCCGCTCTTATTCCATTTCAATTCGATAATAAGTGCCGGAAGATTTGTATTCTTTTTCGGCAAATATACCACATCTGCAATACCTTTTCCCGATGGAAGCTCTTCTATTCTCATATATTTATCCACACATACAACGTAGGCAAACTTTATTACATATCTCAATGCCTGTTCATTGTTGTAAAAAGTAGGTGCGTAAGCAGATTCTCTGATTTCATCTATAGCTTTTGCAACAGCCTTTGCCTTTCCATCCAATGTGTCCTTCAACAAGCGCTCGGATTTATTAACCAGCTCGATAAGTTTTTTGTTCTGCGTTGTTTTAAGTAAAGACTCAAATTCGCTTTTAACCTCTTTATTTGGAATTCGCACGGTTTTCTCTGCATTATCATATGCCAAATATCCCAAATGAACCATAAGAGTAAGGACATCGTCTTTATTTTTAAAAGAATAAATGTCATTTCCAAAGTTATTAACATTTACCTCTAAACATTCCCCGGAGATCAAGCGAACAATGTCGTCTTGAAGGCCTTCAAAATTCATCTCTATGTATGTTGCAAGAGATTCTGCCGCGGAGGTCTTTTGCCAATAAGGCTCAAAGCTTTTCATTCTGAGTGCCATCATAACGGAATAGGGATTGTATATAGAATCCGCCTGTGCGAAAGAGTAGCCGTCATACCACTCCTTCATCAAAGAAAAATCCTGCCCGTTTTCTTTGCACATTTTTTCAACCTCATCCTCTGTAAAACCCGTATACTTTGCAAAATCACCCGGGTTTAAAACGGTATATTCCAAGAAGTCAGATATGGCCGATTCCATCCCATCCTTCTTTATCGGCAGAATACCCGTCATATAGGCTGCAGCAACAACCTTAGGCGTCAAATTGCCATTTTTAAATATTCCGCGAAGAAGATTTAAGAACGCTTTTTGTGTATCTAAATCATCCTTGGCTTCTCTGATAACGGCATCCCACTCATCTATGATAAAAACAATCTTTCGACCCGTTGAATAAACAAGCTGTAACAGAGCATCCTGCAAATTATCAGCCTTAATTTTAAAGCTCAATGTCGCATTAATTTCCCCTATTATTGCACTCATAATATTCGAAGCAATGTCTGACAGATTGGCATTTGCAACTTTGAGTTCCGAAATAAAACCTGTAATATCCAAATAAATAACATTGTATTTATTTAAGTGTTTACCGAAGCTTTTCGATTTACTAATCTCGTAGTTTTTAAACAAATCCTTCGAATCGCATGTACAATCATAATATGCGCAAAGCATCTTGGCTGCAAATGACTTCCCGAACCTACGGGGTCTGCTTATGCAAGTAAGATTTTGTGCCGTGCCGACTGTACTGTTAACAAGATCGATAAGTCCGGTTTTGTCTATATAATTGCCGTTAAGAATTGCCACGAATCCTTCATTCCCCGGATTTAGATATTTTCTTGCAGCATATGAGCTTTCCTCTTTTACAAATGTACTTCCCACTTCCCACTTGTAACTATCCGGAATCATCCAACGATTACCCTTTTTATAAGCGCCTTTAATCACGCCTTTCGAGCAACACTCATTAATCCATCTTTTAGTTTTTCCGACTCTTTCCGCCATCTCAAGGGAAGTAATGTATTTCATGGTTTCAGCTCCTTTCGCTTTTTTCTATATTATAAAACAGGAAGTGGGAAGTTGCAACTTCCCACTTCCCATATCTTGGTTGTCGAGTGTATTAAGTTATAATTATGTCGTTTGCAAATTTTTTCCAATTTCACACTAAAATTTGTCAGCGTCAAAAATAAAACTTGATTTATCTTAACAAATGCTTTAATATCATTTATAAGAAATGGGTTTTTTGTCCGGTAGGCTTTAATTAGCCGAGGGGGTTGCCTGTTTCTTTTTTTATGTCTATAACATCATAAAGATATAGCTTATTATCGTTAGCATGACGAATCAACATAGAAGCATGAAACACATTATACCTTTCAAGTTCTCCCTCTGCTGAATAAACCGGCAAAGCAAACCTTGAATCGTAGCGAAACCAGCCGTATTTTGCATCTCTTACATGTTTCGATGTTTTGTTTTTTCTAAAATGTTTTCCCTTTGCAATACTCAACATTTCAGGAATTCCTTGCGCTGCGTTTGCCTTTGCCTTTGCATTTGTTCCCCTTAAAGCAGCTGTATAGTTTGATCCCGTATATTCATCAGGTAGATCCTTCCCAATATAAACTACATCTTGTGTTTCAGCAATTTGGTAAAAATCTCCTACATAGTCTTTCAAGTACTCCTTAACGTCGTTCCATTCTATTGCCCTTTTGCCTTTAAAACGTATGTCATTTATTATTACTATTTTATTCCCATCAATATCATTTATTATGGAAATATTCCGTTGATTTGCTTTCACTCGTTGCCAGTCTCCTCCCTTTTCTTCATTTCCCTATAATAGGCCAAATAGCGATATGCTGTTCTTCTACTAATTTCGCTTTCGGAAACAATTTCTACAATAGTCATTCCATTTTCATATTTTGCAACAAAATCGTTATATGAAGACATCCATGCCTCGTCATGTTTTTTTCGACCGCCAAAATTGCGGTTGCGCAGTTCTTCATTTTCTTTTCTTAAAGCTCTATTTTCTTCTTCTAATTCTTTTATTCTTTTTTTAGCTTCTTCCAACGTTTTAATTTGCATTTGTGCCTCCTTGGTTATTGACACAATTATATTTTATATTTTTCCAGGTGTCAAATATATTTTTGACACTTTTTTAAACTAAGCAAAAAAGAAGACGGTCTATATAAAAGGCCATCTTCCAATCGCTTATTAAATTAATCAATCAAAATGCATCCAAACCGTCTTTTGATAGCTGAATTCATCAAATACAAAAGCCGATTTGTCCTTGCCGATGCCGGATTCTTTGATGCCACCGAAAGGCGCACTGTTGTCATCATTTCCATAGCTGTTTATATGTACGAGACCGGCTTCGATTTTATCTGCCAAGAGTTTAGCCTCGTTTAAGTCATCTGTCCACAAAGCGCCCGCCAAGCCGTAGTTTGTGTCATTGGCAACTTTTATAGCTTCCTCGGTTGAGTCCACAGGAATAATGCAAACAACCGGTCCGAAGATTTCCTCGCGAGCAACCTTCTCATCATTGTTTACATTCATGATAATCGTCGGCTTGATAGAGCAAGCATTCGGGTAATTTTCCTTTGTTAGGGATGGCTGATAAACCTCATGTCCGTTATTCTTAGCCCAATCAATATATGAATTAACCTTATCAAACTGTTCTCGACTTACAACACAGCCCACTTCATTTTCGCTTTCAAAAGGATTGCCCGGCACGAATTTTTCCGCTTCATTCTTAAGGCACTCCAGAAATTTATCCATAACTTTTCGATTAATGATAACCCTTGAAGGAGCCGAACATATCTGGCCTTCGTTGTAGAACATGTTTGCCGCGAGAACTTTTGCTGCCTCTTCAATGCGCTTGCATTTATCGCTAACAACATACGGACCCTTACCACCACACTCCAAATAAACACGTTTCATATTAGACTGTCCGGCGTATGTAAGCATAAGCTTTCCCGTTGCGCTGGATCCCGTAAAAGAAATGGCTCTGACATCCATATGAAGCGCAAGAGCTTTGCCCGCCTTTTCACCATAGCCCGGAACTACATTAAAAACACCATCAGGAATTCCCGCTTCCTTTGTAAGCTTAGCAAGATAAATCAAAGAAAGTGCTGACTGTTCCGCAGGCTTGATAACAACTGAATTACCCATCAAAAGCGCAGGTGTGAACTTCCATGAATCAACAACCATTGGATCGTTCCATGGAGTAATAAGACCAACCACTCCAAGAGGTTTTCTTATAATTACACCAAATTCCGTTCCACGGGCAGGAATCGCCGTATCGTATACCTTATCGATAGCCTCGGCAAAATATCTGATACATTCGATTGCTTTTGGAATGGAATCGTTATAATAATTCTTAAAACATCTGCCTGTCTCGTATGTATCAAGAAGAGCCAATTCTTCACGATGCTCTTCCATAAGATCCGCAAGCTTTAAAAAGACATTTTTTCTTTCTTCAGGCGTTTTGTCCACCCAAACGCCGCTTTCAAAGGCTGCCTTCGCAGCTGCTACAGCCTTATTAACATCTGCTTCATCGCATGCGGCGATTCCCGATAAATCCGAGCCGTCAATTGAACTCGTCTTTTTAATAACCTCGCCTGATTCCGCCCAGACATACTCGCCGTTGATATAGGCTCTTTTTTCAATTTTCGTTTCGTCAAGTTTGTTTCGTGTAATCATTACTTCTCCCCGATTGCAAATATCAACAATCAATTAATATTTTGTCTATATTAACTCTGTTATTTATCTTTTAGCATTTTTCAAAAGGATTTTTAGATTTATATTTTATTTCGTGTGGCTTTTCAAGCAATTTTTTTAGAGAGGCGACTCTTTCCCCAGCATATCCCTTGTCCTTATATGCATAGTTTCGTCCGACACTCAAAACACCTTCACACTTTAATCCTTTATTAAAAATATAAAACTCTTCGGTGGTAATTATTTGCTTAAATTTTGTATATATTTCTGTTTCAGAGCCTCCCATCTCCGTTGCACAGTCAGATGCTATATTGTTTTCATCATGTATCTTTTGCTTACATTTTTTACATTTGCGATTCTTAATTGGTACAATCCTGCCATTTTTCAATTCATAGATTGCATCACTTCTTCTTTTATATTCTTGCATATACTCTGACCAAGAAAAAGATTTGCTTTCTTTACTTATTCTAGCCATATATATAATGTCACCAGGAGCATATTCAACTTTTGAATTATTATGTTCCCCCTTGGATATATCACATCCAGCAATACTAACAACCCATATACTATTGTTATTCTTTAATGATTCAATAAGCTTACAAATCCGCGCTCTCATTCCTCCATGTTTTTTATTCCCTTTACAACATGCCAAAGAATAAATGTTTTGTTCAAAGCATGGAGCAAATCCGGTAAAATACTGCTCTTTATACGTAAATACAAAATCATCTTCCACAATAATAAACTTTTCCATTAGTCATCCTTACCTTTTAATTATTCCTTCTCTATTTTTTCCGCTATTATCCTTATTATTGGCGGATCTGAATTTCCAGAAGGTGCAAAACCTGTCTTTTCGTCTTTATATAAAACCTTCAATTTACTTAAATCTCTGATTCTTTCCGCCAGCCTCTCAATCTCTAGAAATCTACGATAATGTCCATCATATATATATGCATTATTTCCGACATATTCACCTTTGCCAAACAATTCATCGTTTACACTTCTTGCCTCAACAAATAGTCTGCCTCCATTTTTTAATGCTTTTCCAATATTTCTGAGCAATTCAGTCTCTTGTTTTTCACTAATTGCATGCAATGTGAACCTACTATAAATATAATCATACTGCATAGTTTTTATCATGCTTAAATTTACAAAATCATCGCAGACACACCATAAAGGCAACTCATTTGCCTTAGCATACTCAGACAAACTATCTATTGCAACATCAGATTCATCAACCGATGTAACATTTATCCCATTCTGCGCAAAGAAAATACTATCCCTTCCGTTTCCACAACCCAACTCCAAAAGTTGTTTTCCTTTTTCCATATAATCAAGTACGGTTTTTGCAAAATTGGACGGTGCCTTTAACGCCCTTTCACTGGCATAGAATTTATTCCAATAGTCTCTATCTCTCAGGCTATTATTAATACTGACAGGCTCATAGTTAAGTATTATCTTAACGGAATCATCCAAGTTATTATTTTCATCATTTATAATAACAATATCCGGATGTTGAGGAAACTCCGTTTTTATGTCCCCACCTACGATGTTCTTTATCCTACCATTCTTAAACCCGCTATACATACCCTTTTGATTACGTCTCTCAAGCACTTCATAAGGTGTATCCACAAACACTTCTACATACCTACTGTTTTGCTGTCTGTTCCACTTTCTCACTTCTTCATACATTGCTATGGTACAACATATTACTATCATACCTTGATCTGTTAAGCTTTTACACAACCTCGCATACTGGTATGCTCTTTCTTTTCTCTCTTCAAGTGTGTATCCGGGATTTTGACTAATGATATTTTTGAGAATATCCCCATCCAATATGACAACATTTTCTCTAGTCTTTTTAATCTCATAATAAAGTTTATTCCCAATCGATGTCTTTCCCGCTCCTGATAAACCCGTTATCCAATATAATAACCCTTCCATAGCTGTTCATTATCTCCATTATTGATGTTGCAAGAATTTATTTTCTACAAATTCTTTTATTCTCTCTCCGTTTTTACCGTCATAATGGTTTATCGTCTTCTCCACCATTTTTTTTCTTTCCTCTCTTAATGGATCTTCTCCGCTGATAACCATATTAAAAAATTCGACTAATTGATTTATATTTCGTACATTATAAAGCTTAGATACAATATCTTCTTGTGCTATACCTTCTTTCTCCGGGCGTAGCAACGCCGCCGTTGGAACTCCTAAAGGAAGCGATGAACAAACTATTCCACATTCTGAATCAACCAAAATCGCATCACAGCAACTATATGCTAACTCATATGTAGCTGTATCATCCCATATCAAATTATCGCTTTGTAGCATAAACTCTTTCATATCGTGCAAATCATCTCGACTCCATATATTGTTTTCAATCAGTTCGTCAATAAACTGCGGATGCGGCCTAAATATAAGAGCCAAATCTTTATTATTATAAATAAAATCAATTATTTTTTTCGCATATATATCAAATGTTATATTATCGCAATAATATACATGATCTGTACACCACAGAAATACCTTTTTGCCTTTTATCTTTTTCCACGATTCATTCAGAGATGTATTCTTTTTAGAATTATATATAACATCAAACTTCGGATTTCCGATTAAATAGTAATTATCTTCAATCAACCCCTTATTTTCAAGCTCACCATAAATTAACTTATCCCATATATAGACATCCGGAATCGCAACTTGAAATTGTCTCTTTACCTGCCTAATATACTGCTCTATTGGTACATTAGACCACTTCACAATACTTATGTGGATTGCTACTACATATTTTGCATATTTGTTCATATCAACAAAATTGCCATCATTGCCGTATGTTATAAAAAAAATATCCGGTCTGTCTTCCCTAATATCATAGTCATACCAGTACATATATGGTAATTGCTTTCTTTCTAACTCTAATCCTACACCCACAGGATTGCCCGTTATAACAACTTTCACATCATATTTATCATCATCCAAAAAGGCTTTTGTCACTGTCTCAAATCCTATAACGTTATTTAAACTACTTGCAGCAAAGCGAATCTTATTTTTGCCTTTAGTTATTTCTTTTTTTCTCTTACATTTTTTATATTCATCCGGAATTATATTTTTAACCAAAGAATTATTGTATCTTTCCTCAGGTATATATATTCTATTTTCATAATCGTCAAATACATAACCTATATAATGTTTAACTTTATCCTTATCAATTCCTATTTCTATTAGTAATTCTTTTACTTCCTCCGCAATTTGTGCATCCTCTATAGCTATAACAGCATAATCTATATCATTTATTCTGTCCTTTAGATCATAAATACTGTTAAAATGATATTTATTAAATTGATTATTTAGTTGTTGCCATCTCTCGTCAGCCCATAGAACTATTTCGCAATAATCTATACATTTACATTGTTCATACAGCGATCTTCCGCAAACCCCGCCTCCATATAAAACTATTCTACTTCCTTTTTCAATTTCATGAAACGGAAACATAAAAGTAAATGACATTTTTCTCCTCCGCTACAATGTTGCATACAACACAGTCTCATTATTTTTATTAAACTTGCCATCATTTCTGATAAACAATCTATACTCGGGAACCAAATTATGGATATATTTCGGTATTTCCCAAAAGTCATTTATTGAGTGATATATACATATCGCAAGCTTAGGTTTAACATTTTTTATTGTTTTTTCAAAGCCTTTTAAGGCTGATAACTCAGCACCTTCAATATCCATCTGTATAATCGTCGGTTCAATCTCCAGACTATCTCCCCTAATCGATTCTATAATGCAATTAGAATTTTCCGTTTCCCTCATAGCATTTAAATCGCGAGTATTAGCTAAAACAACATCTCCTTTATTAAGAACATGTGACCTACCGTTTCCCAAGGCGCAAAACTCTATTTTTTTCCCATCTTCATCTAAAATCGCTTTATTTATTAACAAAACATTCTTTTCCGACTCAACAAAAGCAGACTTCTTGTAGTTGTTTGGATCCGCTTCAATTCCTACTATTTGCTTATAATCAGGCACAACCCTGATAAAATCCCTTATTGTAGCACCATCAAGCACTCCGCATTGTATTAATACTTCCTCTTTCCCATATGAAAAAAAATCACGCTCAAAATATGTTTCTTTTACAAAATAGTCATCCGGTATTGTAAACTCATATCCGTTGTAATGGCGTGAAATCATTTTTGCATACACCTTCTTAGAATATTCATCTTGAAAAATATTTATAATCTGCTCTATCAAACTGTAATTATCCAATATTTCCAGACTATTTTTATATTTTTTATAATAGATTTCAAAGTTAAAGCAACGCTCAAACTCGTTTCTTTCCATTAGCGAAATGTGAATAATATTTTTACTGTCTATGCCAAGCCCCTTAAGTTTCAAATATACTTCATTAAAAATATAATTATTGTAAGTTGCTATAACATAAATATCATCGCATTCTTTATTTGCTATTACATCATACTTTTCTATTTGTATTTCGAATACGTATTTTCCTTTTTTCGTATCGCTCTCATCATATATATTGTTAATTTTAATACTGTTTTCTTCGCACCACTTAAACAAAAGCTTTCCACATACTCCCCACGTACATATTGATATCGATTCATTTTTTATTCTATCAACCAGTTCACGTATCTCATATAAATCTTCTCTAAAAGTACTATAAAGCTTAACACTGCTCATTTTTCAACCCCCATATAACGTTTGAAAGATTAAATTCACTATCCTCAACTATAAATCCTGCAGATTTAGCACTACTCCATTTCATCCTTGATTCCAGCTCACTTTCATCAAATGATTTAACGATAAGTTGATTTGTCTCAAGATCCAAAATCTTTAGATTATTATCCAATAACGGCAAAAAATAAATTTTTTTATCTGAACAATAAGACTCGCCAAAACAATATTTTACTTCCCCGTTTAAAATACTTGTTTTTATAATCTGCTCAATTCTTCCATTTTTTACTTCTTCAATTTCATAACCCTTAACCGGCAAAACCAGCACTTTTCCACTGTTGCATATAATTCTATGATATTCCTTTTTATCGCTTGTGCCATTATATACTTTAAAACTTAGCGTATCCATATCAAAACAAACTATATTTGCTTGTTTAATACATGTCATCCATAAAGTATTCTCACCAATTTCAATATTTCTTAATTTGTTGTCCCCTAAAGCGAAGGTTTCAATTTTGCAACTATTCGGCTCATATCTTATTAAAAGATTGGTTTCTAAGGATACGCTCCAAAAATATTTTCCATCAAATACCGTCGAAAACGTATCAAACTCCTGATTTACGTTCAATCCCACTTGTAAAAGTTCATTCTTCCATTTTTCTTCTATTCTCACATTTTTTTCGCCAATATCAAAGATAAGCAGACCTTGATTCAAGTATCTGGGAAAAATGTAAATGTAATCTTTATAAAGAATCGCGTTTGAACACATTATCAATTTATTATCATTTTCATTAAAGTTATAATATGTCATTTCTCGGGTTGATAAATTATATTCGCTAATATATTTCGCGATTTGAGGTATAAAAAACAACTCATCCGAGTAGCTGATTATAACTCGATGAAGCGATCCTTTATTGTCTTCTTTTTCAAATCTTGTAATATAATTTGCTATATTTTCATTAACAATTTCCACTAAAGCATTGGTTTTAAAACTTGATGCATATAGCTTATTTTTTACCTTTTTTACACAAAAATATCCCATTTAATACCTCAACAATTTTAGCTTTTTATGCATAACGCGTGACCCTATATAGCATACAAAACAGTTTCCTGCATATTGGACGCATATTGCCTAATACCAAATTTATAGTCATCTCTGATATCATTAATAATATACGGTATTTCAACGATATCCTCCGGTTTATGATACAAAGAAATTGCTAATCTTGGCTTATACTTCTCTATAGTATCCCTCGCACCTTGCAAAGCTTTAAACTCACTTCCCTCGATATCCATTTTTATGAATGTGACTTTCTCACCATTTAAACAATTATCAATGGTATCTGCTTCCACTTCAATGTTGCCGGCTACATCGTCTATTCTGCTTCCACCGGGATACATACCTTCATCTGCTTGAAATCTTAATACTTCTTTCTTGTTCCACGCAGCTTTCGAAAAAAAAGTAACATTTTTAATCTCGCTTCTTTCCAGGGTTTGCTTGCATATATCCACCATATTGGTATTTGCTTCAAACACATATGCACCATCGTACTCACCCTTACACCACTTTGCAAACTCTACCGTGGTTTGTCCATTTAAACTACCTACATCCACAAATACCTCATTTTTATTCGGCTTCCAATAATCAAAATACTGCCATCCACTTACTCCATACAAATGATGTCCATATATTCCCTCCGGAATAATAACATTTTTAGTCGGAAATAGCATATTACCCAACTGTACCAACACGTTCATATAAATAGCCGATGGTCCAATAATTATTAAGTCATCTATATGTTCATTTGTAACTTCATCGGGCGAAATAATAGTCAATCCATCCTTTTTCTCACCCCAAATTTTAAAATTATTATCACAATAATAGCGAGCACAATCTCTATACTTTGATTTGCCTATCAGTTTATTAATATAGCTTGATTCTCTAGATATCCCCCAGATTATAATTGCATTTGGTTTTTCCTCCTTACAATGTGCATCTATTTGTGGAATAATCCATTCATGATTTTCTTTTAAAACAACATCTGTGTAGCTATGGTAATCTCTTTTTACTAAGTAATCCAATCTGGCTTTGAAAAGTCTTTTAGATTCATCATCTATACATTTTTCGTAAACTTTTGCCATCTTTGACAGCATCTCAGCCCAATTTTTATCATCTTCAAGCAGCATCTTTACTTTTCCTCCAAAATTGAAGCCCTTAAATCTTGCTTATTTAACCTTTTAGTCACACCCAATAACGCTAAAGTTGTCTAATTTCTCTACATTTTTTAATATGTCCGGCCAATGGGTTTTATCCAGTGCCAACACAACATGATATGATTCATCCGGATTATTATCGGCAAGATGTATTATTGGTAAATTACTTTCACTTACAGGCAAGATTTGATGGCCATCGGAAACAATAATTCCCCTTATTTCCAATCCGTTTATTTTTGCAAAACGCATATATATACCGGCATAATGACCTGCTCCATATAAATAAACTCCACCTTTAGCTTCTTTCCATTTATCAACCAAATCATGGATTTCTCCGCCATAATGCTTTTTAACTTCTTTAATAATACTTAATCTTTCCTGCGCTCTCGTAACTCGTTCAAACAAGTTATATACTTCACGTTTGTGGTATTTTCTTACAATTTCCCTATACTTTTTTACTTCTGTTACCGATAGTGCCATTTGCCATGTAGATGACAGTGCCATAACTGAGTTATCAATATTTTCTCCAGTGGTTTCATCAACAACAAATGCTGCTATGTTTGAAATCATATATTCATTCAAATTCGGATCATTTTCCGGCATATAATATTTCTTCCCACTTACCGATGTAAACAACAGTTTAGTAGCTATATCCTCTTCATGACCCTCATTAAGATTTAACATATTTTCGCCCACATCATGAAGTATAACCATACATCCATTTTTTAAAAATGGAAGCACTGCAATAAAATCCATTAATTCTCCGGGAAGTCTATGACATGTATCTAAAATCAAGCAATCTATTTCCGCCCCAATTTCTTCAATAAAGAAAGGGATTGAATTTCCCGAAAGAAATCTGTGACAAGTTTTTCCGCAAATCTTTTCCATGTTGTTTCTTGCAAAGAATCCCACCTGTTTTTCCGGTTCCAAATAGTAAAAATCCAGCCAATCAACCGAATACATTTCGCATTCGTTACCTAACTCTTTAAGGCACTCTAAAATAACAGCTGTTGTTCCTCCTGCCGATACTCCAACCTCTAGGATTTTTTTGGGTTTCTTTTCTTTAATTGCACCGCACAAAAAGGCTTGCTGAAAGTCAGTCATTTCCGAATATTTCACGCTTTCACCATTTGTCAGTATTTTTACTCTTTCAACAGGTTCGTAATTTAAAGTTAAACTATTGTACATATGTTTATTCTCCTTAACATTCACACGCTCGAGTTCGTATAAGGCTATCCATTGACCGCTTGTCGAAGCTTTTTATGAGTCATTCCAGCTTTTTCTCTACCCTTCTATACAACTTATTATATCCGATATATTGATTATTTCATTGTCATTTAATATATTTGACATTTCTTCCTTAATCTCATCAAAATAGAATGGAGTTGTGACAATAATAGCCGTGTCTTTTTCCAAATCACACTCTTTATCTATAATGATATGACCCTCATAACATTTTCCATCTGGCCAATTTTTATCCATAAGACCCAAAATTTTAACATCAGTCTTGTTTAATATATTTACAAATGCTTGACCTACAAAGCCCATCCCACGAATGTACACTTTTTCTATGCCCTTATCACGAAAATATTTATTTATCTTTTTCGAAATATTTATATCGGCAGCTAAAAATTTGATTACATCAAAATTTTCCTTGTCTTTCGCATATGGATTTTTACCTTGATTACTAAGTTCTTCACCTGACCACATAAAGACCTTAGGATGTTTGAAAATATCTGCCTTTAACATCTCCTCATACTCAACATAATATGGGTGATAAGGATTTCTTACATCATATACCCACTTAACTATAGGATCTGCCGGCCCCCATGGAAAATAAGGTCTTAAACGTACCCTATCAACTCCAAATTCTTCCACACATCGTTTGCTAAACTCCGGCATTTCTCTAAAGTTTCTTTCTTGGATAACCGTTCCTATTTCAAAATCATTTATTATATTTTTTTCTCTTAATGTTTTTACAAAGTGAAGATTATCTAATATATTTTTAACAGGTAATTTGGTTCCTGATAAGAATTGATAAGTTTTTTCTTCAAAGCTCATTACCGTTATAGCTACCTTTAGGTCGTAGTTGCCTAAGTTTTCAATTTTCTTCCAATTGCTTTCATTAAACAACGAACCGTTTGTTTCAAGAATAACCTTAATTTTTTCTACAGATTTACTTGGTTTCCAATTATGTAGCATATCCATAATATGCTTGCTTGCAAACAATTCACCTCTGCCATTGGCGCTTAAAATTTCTACATTATCTATAAATTTTTCTATCTCACCGCTTATTTGGGATAAATTTTTTTCGGCATCTTTAGTTTTAGCTCTAATATTTTCGTTATCCGCGCAACACGTACAAGTGTAATTACATGCTCTTTGGAAAGAAAGTGACACATCCACCGGATATTCCAACTCGTCGTCATATTCTTTCATATGTTCTTCAAGAGTGCCATTTGCCATCCATGGGCATTTTTCTTTTTCGCAATAACAATATGAGCCATCTATTAATGACTGTCGAAATTTTCTCGCATCCTCTCCATGCCAAATATCATACATCGTATTTTCCGTTAATTTTCCAATGGGGTGATAGTTCATAGAAGCCCAACTACAAATTTCCACTGCTCCCTCTTCCCCAAAAATCTGTGCATATTCCCAACCTCTTTGACAGGCCTTAATCTTTCCCATAGTGTTCTCCTTCCAACGCGCAAAGATATCATCTTCTCCATTTCAAATATAAGCTTATCCGCTTACCTCATGTAGTTTTTATTTCTGATAATTTTTTTTGCTATTTTATATCTTAGTTTTCTACTCTCCATCAATGGGTAAGAATAAATTTCTTTAATACCCATTTTTAATAGATTTTCTGCAATTTCATTTCCATATAAGCCCGTTGTTATAATCACAGCAATTTCTTTTTCATCATATGATAATATCTTTTCAACATTGCATATTCTATATGGACCTTGAAATCCGCCTTGCTTTGTAATATCACCATCAACAACATATTCTATTGGTATTTCATAATAATACTCATTTTCAAACTCTTTACATCCGCCGCCTGCACCATATAATATTATTTTTTTTCCTCGCGTACGTGCATAGAAATCCTTCCATGTTTTGTCCAGACTCTTTGCCACTGCCAAGTCCTTTCCTTCTACTACCATAGATTTAATACTTCCGGGCACCTTATACAACAACTTTCCCAACATCATTATTTTTATGTATCTGAACTTGTTTTGTGTCTTTCTTAGCATCTCAGAGATGCATTGTTTTCTTGCCTTTACTTTATTATTAAAATATGCTTCACACATCCTGTAAAAAGACATTTCTTTTGTTCGTCTTAAATCAATCTTCATATTTAAATCTTTAGATGCGTAATTTTCCAAAGCCGTATGATACATAAATATCTCATAAAAATGATAAGGATTTTCCGCTGCTCTTGTTGACCAACTTCCACCGCCCTTTTCTATGAATCTGTAGCAGGACATTATATCATTCATTTTATAAATCAGTCCGTCAGATAAAATAAGCATAACTATTGTAAAATCGCCTATAATATTATGTGCCTTATAAATAATATCTGCTTTTTTTCCTTTTCTAAAAAAATTCTTAAAAAACATCGTTCCCGCATGAGATGGAAGCATAGAATTGTTAATTTCTTTTATGGAATATATATTGCCGGAAAAGTACAAGTCGCCCCTTAAGGCTTTGTCTCTACTCTTTAAAAGCGGCCTATCGCAATCATCTACATATTCGAATTCGCAACAACAACCTGCGTAAGTTGGATTTTTAGTCATAAATTCCAATTGTTTTTTTAGTTTACATTCATCTTTCCAGTAATCATCGCCTTCCAATATAGCAATGTACTCTCCCCTGGCTTTCATAAACAATTCATAAGAGTTCCTTGTTGCGCCTATATTTTTTTCGCGAAGGTCTGCCTTTATAATATTCGGATATTTATCTATATATTCACGTATTATATCTGGCGTACTATCCACAGACGAATCATCACCAACAAGTATTTCAATCTCAAATTCACCCTTTTGATTCAAAATACTTTCCAAGGCTTTTGCTATGTATTTTTCATGATTGTATGTAATAACCACTACACTTATAAGCATTTTACTTTTTACTCTTTCCTAACTTTTCCTAACTTTTATTTTTTGATAACAATACTAAGTTATATATTCACCCTGGTAAAAGTATATTATTTCTACTCATACATCAATTCTATATACTCATCAATATTATCAACAATTTCCATCATCTGTTCTCGTGTCTCAAAATCAAAAAACAAAATCCCCGGATAGTCTTTCTCCATATTTTTGATTTCAAAGCCATCTTCAAGCCACATTGCTCTGTCAAATACATATTTTTCAAACTCAGGCTTAATCTTTACTTCTTTCACAACGCCTGTTCTCTTACCATTCAAACAATGTCTACCCGTAAAGCCTTTTTGAACCATGTCTTTTGGAAAATCCGAGCAGTCCATTCCGCACTGTGCTTTTACAATATATTCCATCCAATTAACGCCGGTTGCCCTTATTTCAGGATAAGGGTACCAATCACCTGACATTCTTCTTGTTATTTCCAAAATATGAGGAACATGCTCTTTATCAAGTATGTACTGCGAATGTACCAGACCATCCGTAAGCTCCAGCTTATCAGCTACCAATTCCGTTTGCTCTATAAGTATATCTTTTACTTCTTCAAAAAAATCCGCCGGTCCCGCCGATGTTGAAACTCTGTAAGTTGAATATTTCATATATTCATTGTCGCTGTAACAGCCAACTACTTTTTTGTTTACCACAAAAGCGTTAAAGCTATGAGCTGTTCCTTCCACAAACGGCTCAATTACTATGTTTTTTGCTTTGGATTTTGCAAAAGCCTCATCTATGTATTTCTTTGCCTCATCAACACTGTCAGCTCTGTGTATTCCCTGACCTGCGCCCAAATCCGTTGGCTTTATGATGATTGGATAATCCGCTGTCTCTGCATATTCATAGGCAGTTTTTATATCTGAAAAATCTTCTGCTACAGGCGAATACATCTTATTTTCTTTAGCAAACTTTTTAAACTTGTCTTTATGGTGAAGTATCAGGGCATTTTCGTAAGACTCATGACCGCCTAGTCCCATTTTTTCCGCAATGTAACAAGCCGAAAGATAACCAAAATCGTTGCAGTTTGAGCAGACCGCGTCAATTTTCTTTTCCTGCGCGATTTTCAGCATTAGCTCTACATCGGAAAAATCTCCATAAACATACTCATCGGCATACTTATGCCCTTTTCCCTCCGGCGCTGCACCGGATGTTATGACATAATATCCCAACTCTTTTGCTGTCTTTATTAACGGTATATCGTGAAAACTCCCATTGGGGATAAGTATTTTTTTCATTTAGCAAGTTCCTTAAATAAATCTGTCGTATTCAGGTATTATTTCTATTTCTTCTTTTGGTGTTCTGATGATATTTACAACTTCTCTGTTGGTATCGTTTCTCAAACAATGAAATGGACAGCTTTCAATAGGATGAAGTCTTTTCATTACTTCCTTTCTTCTTTCGCTGTGCCATATTGTTTCCAAAGAATCTTCCATTGCGTTGCCGATTCTGTAAGGATCTTTGCCTCTCCAATAAGGGCAAACATAAACACCCGATGGGCAGATAAGTGTTCTTAGAACTGCTGCCGGGCAGAAGTTATAGTCTTTTTCTTGTTTTGACTGAACACAATTTAACGAGTCTTCAAGGTTAATTGCTGTTATAACCTTAAATGTATCTGTGTCCAAGTCTTTTATTCTCTCAAGCTGCTTTCTTGCTTCATCCATATCCTTCTTATCATGAACCACCAGTGCATGGTCAATACCACCCGAGTAGCTGTAGCTTGGTTTTAATTCAAAGTAATCACAGCCTATGTCTCTGGCAAGTATTGCAGCATCATAGATTTCGTCAATATTTGACTCAATTCCAAATCCGTCAGCCCTGGTTCTTATGAGGTACGAAAAACCCATATTGCCTTTTTTCACTTTACCAAGCCGTCTCATACCCTCGATAATTTCATCAAATTTATTTTTTCCGTCTTTTGCCGGGCGAAGTTTATTAAATGTTTCCGCCGTTGCAGCATCCATGGATACTCTTGTCCAACTTGAATACTTTGCAATTACATCCAAATATCTGGGAATGAAATATCCGTTTGTTGTAATTCCTACATTAATATCGTGAGTTCCCAAATATTCAATAAGCTTACCAACGGCAGGATGAGCAAGCGGTTCACCGCCACCAATAAGCACAACTGCTTTTACGCCAATCTCAAACATCTCTTTTCCGATTTCAAGAAGTCTTTCTTCCGTAAAAGATGTTTTATTACTTACAAGATCTTCGCTTATACATCCCGGACACGCCAAATTACAAACTTCTGTTGTGTCAAGTTCCACTACCAAAGGACCATTGTGAAAATTTTCTCCTTTTATTTTGTCCACTACAAACTCCTGATGAAGTTTTTTTGCTATATTCATTTTCTGTGCCATATCTTATCCTCCATGATTCTTGTTACGCCAATATTATGTCACATATTTTATCTACTATATCATCTTTCAAATCTGCAAAAAGCGGAAGTGTAATAATCCTTTTTGAAATATGAAGTGCCACCGGTGTATCATCCGGATTAAACTTCCTGTGAAAGCACTCGTAAGTATTTGTTAACGGATAAAAATACTTCCTTGAATTAATACCGTTTTGCTTCAACAAATCATATATTTCATTTCTGCTCTTATTAAACACTTTTTCATCAACAAGAAGTGGAAAGTACGCGTAGTTAGGGTTCTCAGCCTTATACTGTGGAAGTTTCAATCCCTCAACCCCCTTAAGTCTGTCCAAATACCTTTGTGCCACTTGTTTTCTTCTTTTTATTTCATCATCGATATGTCTTAGGTTACAAACTCCCATTGCAGCCTGAAATTCGTTCATCTTAGCGTTTGATCCTATTCCATCCACCACTTCTTCATCTCTTATTCCAAAGTTTTTAAGTTTCTTTAGTTCAGCACCAATTCTTTTTTCTCTGAAAATTGATGCACCGCCTTCTATAGAGTTAAATACCTTTGTCGCATGAAAACTGAAAATCGAGGCATCTCCATAGTTTGCAACGCAGTTGCCTTTATACTTTTCTCCAAAAGCATGTGCCGCATCATATATCACACGCAAACCATATTTTTTTGCTATCGCTTCTATTCTTTCGATATCGCAAATATTTCCATATACATGCACCGGTAAAATAGCTGTTGTTCTGTCTGTTATAAGGCTTTCTATTTTCTCCGGATCAAGAGTATAGTCACTTTCACGAATATCGCAGAACACAGGTGTTAAGCCATTTCTAACTATTGCATGAGTAGTTGATGCAAAAGTAAACGGAGTTGTAATAACCTCTCCTGATAAGTCAAATGCTTGCAGAGTTAATTCCAATGAAAGATGTCCGTTAACAAACAATGAAATATGTTCTGTTCCCAAATACTCCTTTAGCTTCTGTTCAAATTCATCATGATGTTTTCCCATATTTGTAAGCCAATGGCTTTCCCATATGTCTTTTATTTCTTCTGTATATTCTTCCAACGATGGCATTGATGATTTTGTAACATTAATCACTTCACCCATTCTTCTCACCTCAAAATTCTATTGGCTTATCCTTGTGCAAAACTTTCCAATAAAAGTTCTTTGTAAATACCGTTTTACGATATAATTTCTTATACACAGGCTTGTTATCGGCCTTTTCATATATTTTTTCTATAATCTGTCGGTTTCTTTCGCTTTTATCTTTCATCCAGACAACGATAGATCCAACAAATCTTTGTTTTTTTGCTCCGGATAAATCAATCTTTCTTCCTCTTGTTTCAAAAAGTCCTTTTTCCAGATTATCCATAAAGCAATAATCTTCGTATCTTAAATTTTTGTTTTGATACTGTGAAACAAAGTTTTCGCCTTGCATCTTTAATCGGTAGTAGCTTACCAATTCATCATCACAATAAATCGGTCCGCTTTGTAAAAACAAAAGCACATCAGTTCTATCGCCCACAATATCACTTGCCTTGTAAATCAAGCTACAATCGCCTTCTTTAAAAAAATTCCTCCCAAGTATTGCGGAAATGTGGCCCGGCATTTTCCATTCTTCAAAGTCTTTAACTGTGAATTTTTTTTCTTCAAACGTCCAAAAATCCACGCTTTTCAGACTTTTCTCATCAAGTTCATTGTCGTTTTCATCGATTACTTTGGTCTTCCCACATATTGCGGAATATTCTTTATGACTTTCAAGAAAGTCCACTTGCCTATCAAGCCTATCGCAAATCTCCCAAGCATCGTCGCCGTCACAAAAAGCTATGTAATCACCTTCAGCTTTTGACAGAATATCAAATGCATTATTATTGGCCCCCACGTTGCTTTCACGCAAGACAGGCTTTACAATATCAGGGAATTCCTCCTGCATTTTTCGTATTATTTCTTGTGTACTGTCCTTCGAGGCATCGTCCCCCACAATCAGCTCAAACTTATATTTTGTTTTTTGATTTGCTATACTGCGTATAGCTTTTTCAATATATGGCTCCTGGTTATAACAAACCATAAGCACGCTTACTTTTGCTTTTTCCATGGGCTTTTATAACTTCTCTAATACTTCTGTTAATGTGATTACAGTTCCTTTGTAATTAATCAATTTTAGATCCCTTTTTACGAAGCTTAGGTTATAATCTTCCGTAACTATTATCAAATCACCGTTTTGCGGAACATATTCTCTAAATCGCTTTACACTGTTATCATCATTCACTCCGCTTAAGTCTCTTGCCATTATCTGAACACTTTTCTTACTTTCGCTGTCTATTTGGCTTAAGAAAAACTTTGATAAATAATTATCACCGTAAAAGTAGATTGTTCCATCTACGGCTTGATTTTTAAATATTCCTTGCAAATATCCGTTTAGCTTTCCTTTTGCTTTATCAACATCACAATATTTACCGATTATTTCCATCTGCTTCTCATATTTATAGGCAGGATGTTTCTTTGCCTCATGCAGGTTTCTTCCACCCCATAAGTATACCTTTGGATGAGATATTATCGGATTCTTCATCATTTCCAGATAATCTGCATGATAAGGATGCAGCGGATTCAACACATCTTTAAACCAATAATCCTCTTCAGAAAGGCAGAACCATTTATATAAAGGCTTTACAATTACATCATCTGCTCCATATTCATTAATGCTCTTTTCAATGAAGCTCGGTAACTCTCTAAAATTCCTGTCCTGCACAACTATGGAAATGCTTATATGATTAATATCTCCTTTTTCTCTTAAACTTTTTATAAAAAGCAGGTTTTCTTTAAGTTTTTCCACGTTGTCATGACCACCGGACAAATACCGGTATGTGTCCTTTTCATAACTGTTTGGAGTTATTATTACTGTCACATTATATTTTGACAAATGTTTTATCTTTTCCCAATTTTCCGGCGTAAAAAGAACACCGTTTGTTTCGAGATTCACTTTACACTCAGGATTTTTCGGATTTGTTTTTTGAAGCATCTTTATTACGCTTGTACTTGCAAACAAATCTCCGTTTCCATCCGTCGCAAAGCTATCTGCATTATTGAGTAGCACTACTGCCTTCTCTGCGATTTCTTCAGTCTTCGCTAAATATTCCTTATCCGGTTTAAACACTTCGCTTCTGCAAGAAGGGCAAGAGTGATTGCACATAAAGTCATAGGCTGCATTCACGTGTTTTGGCATTTCCGACACTGTACATCGTTTGGCAAATTCCACATCATCCAGCCACTCAAGTTCACTATTTTCTATACAGGGGCATGATACACTTCTACAAAACTCAAAGCTTTGGTTTCTAATCGATTCTCTAACCATTTCCGCCTTTTCGCTGTGCCATATTTCATCTGCCGTATTTTCCAATAGATTTCCGATTGTTGCATCCGTCCAGCTACAGACCCTTACATTTCCATTGGGATCTAAGTGAATTGCTTCAAATGGGCGCGCACAAAATTTCTTTTTATTATCCATTATTACCTCGTTTTAATCTATTTAACATATTACAGGCCAAATCGATAAAAATATTACTTTCTATTCAAAATTGCTTTTTAGTTTAGTTTATTCTTGGGATTATTAAACCGATTGGTTCATATTCACGAGAAGGCTTAGAACCTTCATTCATGTTAATCAGAATTGCTTTAACATCCATGTTAATCCCCCATTAATCAAACCTAAATGACTTTCATAAATTATATTTACAAAATCTCATTCGAAACACCATTTAGATTATACCGTTTTTTCGCCTTTTTTTCAAGAAATTAGGCGCTTTTGTCAGCTTTTTTTCTAAAAAAATCGATTGTCGAGTTTTTCAATTATTAATATCGGCAGAATACGCGAATTTCTTTAGCTTTTAACGCAAAAAACTGCCGGTATTTACCGACAGTTTAAACCTCATCGTTTTTATAAATATTTCTGTGCTTCCTTTGATGCACATTCTTCAAAGCTATCCCAATCGCATAATGCCGTATTGTCTTTGCTCCACACTATGTTTTCACGAATCACTTTTGCAGGACTTCCCGCTATTATCAAATGTTCACCAAACTCTGAACTTGTTAATGCATTTGCACCTACAATTGAGCCATTGCCTATCTTGGCTCCCGCAAAAAGTCTTGCACCTGCAGACACCCAAACATGATTTCCAATCATCACATCTTTTGGGTGATTAAGGCGTTTTCCGCTTGTTTTATCAAAAATAGGATGCGAGTCGTGTGTACGCATCTCAATATCATAGGCAAACAAGCAGTCATCGCCGATTGTCATTTTTGCTCCTGCCACATCAACCGTTAAATTAAGTATTCTTACATTATCCCCAATTTCAAGCTTTCCGTTGCTTCCAATAATCAACGACAAATGATCTATCGAAAGGTTTTTCCCAATCTTTACAACCGAATCAAATCCCATAAAGTATAGCCATACATTATCCGGTAATGTTTCATCATAATGTATTGTGTTTGTGCCAACTTTAAGCACTCCATCTTTACCTTCTGCCTTAATCTGCGAGCCAGTTATTTCCCTTACACCCATCAGTTCCATAGCAGAACAACACTCATACCCTTTTGACGTAAACTCGTCAATAATTGTCTTTACAAGAGCATTTATGCACGAAAAAATCACCAACACTTTGTTTTGCACTTTTTCTAAGTCTTTTCTTTTAATTACGGGAATATTATCATAGAATTCAATATCCGAATCATCCCACTTTGCGTCGCAAAGATAATCAATTCGCATGATTTCACGAGCCTTATCTTTTACAGCCTCGTAGTAAAATCCCACACCATAACCAATTACAGTCTTACCTTCAAAATTCATATAAGTCCCCTCATTGAAATACTAACTGTTATCATTTTATCACATTTTGCCTTGATTTTACAGTTTTCAACCATATATTTTCATAATTATCGGTCATTTTTTTAATATTAAAAATTTGCACATCTAACCACAAACCAATGTGCAAAAAGCACTGCCCCTCCCGAGACAGTGCTTCATATATCAGTTTTTTAAACAGCACAACGGAACAACATATACCCCATTATCCATTTGATATGCTACTTTATTCTTTGTAACAACCATCAAAAATGCCGGTTTACCTGTTCTTTTCTGATCAATATCATCAGCTATTTTTATCAAATTATCAGCTGCCTTTTTTATATCCGGCTCACCGCCAAGTTTAACCTCAACAAGCGCCCATGTTCCATCATTAAATACAATAACAGCATCTGCTTCCCTTCTTTTTGAATCACGGTATTTATAAACTCTGGCTCCTATTGCATCAGCATAAACACGAAGGTCATGAACAACCAGGGATTCAAATAAAAATCCAAATGTTGTTATATCCTTAAAAATTCCCTCCGGAGTAATCCCCAATGCCGCAGCACCTATTGAGGGATCAGTAAAATGTCTTGTATTTTTTGTTCTAATAGCTGTCTGACTCCTAAGATTTGGATTCCAAGCAGGTAGCTCTTCAATAACATACAGGTTTCGAAGTGCATTTAAATATTTTGCAAAAACATCTTTATCGAATGTTTCGTCATTTCCTGTACAATCCTCCAAAAGCGTTTTATCAGCCGCTGCTATAGAAACATTCCTGGCATATGAGCGCATTACTTTTCTTGCTCTCTGTTCATCTTTCCGGATTGGTATATCTTTCAAAGAAAAGATGTCGTCTGTCACAACAACCTCATAATAATCCCTTGCCTGTGCAAGGGCTATCTCTCGTTCTTTTCCTATCGCAATTGGCCAACCACCTCTGCAAATATAATATGCGTAATCATTTATATCTTTGGTAGACATAGCCTTAGAAAACTTACCATTTTTAAGATCAAGTAATGATACAGCACCATTACTATCCCCCGTTTCATACAAAGACATTGTTCTCATCATTTTACGTATAATTCTGCCATTTCCTGTATGTCTACTACTTTCATCATCTAATTCTGTTTTGTTCTTATCTGTTACGCTTCCGGTAAGAATATATTGCCCAAATTCCCCGGTTTTATCGACCTCATATTTTACCTGGTCCCATATAAATGATACATGCTGCCACTCATCAACCAATATTGGTTTAGGACCATAATTAAGAAAATTATCCGGTGATATTTTTTAATTTGTAAAATCCGCTTGTTTTGTATCATTTTAATATAAATCGGAAAAAAAATCAATTTTAAATCGGAAGTTTGTGAGGTTTTAAATCGGATAAATGTAAACATTTAAATCGGAAGTTTGTGAGGTTTTAAATCGGAAGTTTGTGAGATGATATTAAAAAGGCACTGTTTCTCACCGAAACAGTGCCTTTAAAACTACTTCAAAATCAACTTCAATATCGTTTCAAAGTCATCCCATCTTTTCAACTGCCACAGCGCATACCTTATACTCGGGTATCCTTGCAATATCATCTAAAGCAGCGTTGGTTATCTTATTAACCGGAGAATCCGCAAAATGAAATGGCATCCAGGTTTCCCCTTCCGACACCTTCTTGCCCACCCTTGCGGTAGCGGTAATGGCATCTCTTCTGCTTTTTACCCTTACTCTTTCTCCGTCTTTTATCTTAAGCCGTTCGGCATCTTTATAGTTCATTTCAATAAAGCCTTCTCCTGCAATATCCATCATACCCGGTGACCTTGCTGTCATGGCAGCCGCATTGTAATGGTACAAGATGCGGCCCGTTGTTAAAATAAAGGGATATTCCTTATCAGGAAGCTCTGCTGCCGGCTTATATTTCGCAGGATATAATAAGACCTTCCCCCTTACAGGTCCCTTTTCATGCATTATGTAAGTGCCCTTATCTTCCTTAGTCTTACAAGGCCATTGAAGGCTCTCCCCATTATCGAGCCTTTCGTGGGATATTCCACCATAGCTTGGAGTAAGGCTTGCAATCTCATCCATAATCTCCGCCGGTGTCATTTGCTTTTGCGGATAACCCATAGCATTCATAAGAAGTATCACTATGTCTGCATCGGTTTTAGCCTCTCCTTCAAGGGTTACAGCCTTTCTGACCCTTTGAACTCTTCGCTCTGTATTTGTAAATGTTCCTTCCTTTTCAGCAAAGCTTACTGCAGGAAGCACCACGTCCGCATACCTTGCCGTTGGTGTTAAGAAAAGCTCTGAAACCACCAAAAACTCCAGGTTCTCCAAGGCCTTTACAATGTGGTTGCTGTCAGGTTCCGAAACTATAGGGTCCTCCCCTGCTATAAAGAGCCCCTTTATTTTCCCTTCTATTGCGGCAGGGAAAACTTCCGTTGCCTTAAGGCCCGGCTTTTTATTTAAGCTAACACCCCAGGCCTCTTCGAATTTCTTTACAACATCAGGGTTTTCAAGCTTCTGATAACCCGTAAAGTCCCCGGGCTGTGCCCCCATATCGCAGGCACCCTGTACGTTATTTTGACCCCTAAGCGGATTTACTCCGCATCCGCTTTTACCGATTTTTCCTACAACTGCTGCCATATTAGACATGCTCATTACGCCCTCGGTTCCTGTGGAATGCTCCGTAACTCCAAGGCAGTATATGATTGGCGCCTTTTCTGCCTTAGCATACATCCTTGCAGCTTCCCTTAACATATCCGGGTCAATATGGCAAATCTCCCCAACCTTTTCAGGAGTGTATTCTTTTACAATTTCCTTTAGTTCATCAAATCTTTCCGTAAAATCCCTTATATAATCCTCATCCACAAGGCCTTCTTCAATCATTACGTGAATCATTCCGTTAGCAAAGGCTATGTTTGTTCCCGGTCTTAGCTTTAAGTGAATATCAGCAACCTTAGTAAGGCCAATATCCCTTGGGTCCACCACAATAAGCCTTGCCCCTTTTCTAACCGCCTGCCTGATTTGCATTCCCACTACCGGGTGGGCTTCCTCAGGGTTTGAGCCTATAAGCAAAATGCAGTCAACTCTGCGGGTTATATCTCCTATTGGGTTTGTCATTGCCCCTGAACCTAAGGTTTTTGCAAGGCCCGCTACTGTTGCCGAATGGCAGACTCTGGCGCAGTTATCCGCATTGTTGGACCCAAAGCATGTCCTAACCATTTTCTGTACCATGTATATGTCTTCGTTAGTTGAGCGGGATGTGGCAAAGCCGGCAAGTGCACCCCCTCCGTATTTTTCTTTTATTTCAAGGAATTTACTTGCACAAAGGCTAATGGCCTCTTCCCATGAAGCCTCCCTAAATTCACCTGTATTTTTATCCTTAATCAAAGGCTTTGTAAGCCTGTCCTTTGAATAAACAAAGTCAAAGCTTGCATTTCTTCCCTTTACACAAAGGCGGTTTTTGTTGGCAGGGCCGTTAGCCCCTTCTACATTTATTATCTTATTATCCTTAACAACCAAGTACATCTGGCAGCCTGTGGCGCAGTGTGGGCAAGTAGTTAAAACCCTTCTTACTTCCGAATCTTGGTAAGGCTCTCTACGTTTTAAAGATATGGCACCGGTTGGACAAACCGAAGCACAGTTACCGCAGGTTTCACAACCTGTTTCCTTAAAGTCCTTTCCAAAAGGTGTTTTTATAAAATGATGCACACCGCTTTTACTGTTTCTTAAGGCTCCGTTACCCACAATGTTATTACATGCATTTACACAGCGCTGACAATGTATACATTTTTTTGAATCGTAGGAAATATAAGGGTTTCCATCACTTAATGCCTCTCCCCCGTCAAAGCTTAAATTGGCATACAAAAGCTTTAACATCTCATCCCTGTAAAGGGACAGGGTTTCGCTTTCTGTCCTAATATTCATGCCTTCTTTAACAAAGGTTTTGCAAGCGGCAAAAAGGTTATCATAACCTTCAATTTCTACCATGCAAAGCCTACAGGCACCGTTTAAGTTAACGCCCTTTAAATAACAAAGGGTAGGTATTTCTATTCCATTTTTCTTTGCTAGCTGTAAAATAGTGCTGTCTTTAGGGGCTGTAAGCTTCTTTCCGTTTATAGTAAGATTAACTTCCATTACTTTCTACCCCCTTCCATTGTGCCGCATCCGAAGTGGTCACACCTTAAGCACCTTGAGGCTTCTTTTTCAGCCTCCTCATCATTCATTGATATTTCCACAGGTTCAAAGTTGTTTTTACGCTCAAAAGGATCTGTCTCCTCAATTTCCGTCCTGCCACAAGGCTTGCACTTATTAGGTAAGGCCGCAGGTGCCTTTTCTTCGAGGCTTACCTTATGGTGATAACCTAAAAATTCGTCTATGTTATATGCCGCAATCCGGCCTGCTGCTATGGCTTTTATAGCTGTAGATGGACCTGTCACGCAGTCTCCTCCTGAAAATACATTTGGCATAGCTTCAAGCTGGCAATATTCATTTGCTACTATCCTGTTTTTATTTGTTACAACTCCCTCTTTTTCAAAGTCCTTAACATCGCTTTCCTGACCAACCGCAAGTATCAGTACATCGCACTTAAAACGATATGGGTAAGCGCTTGAATGCTCAGTGGTTACAAAGCCGTATTCATCATATTCCCCTACAATTTCAGGTTGCAGCCATACTGCAGTCAACTCATTTGTCTCTTTATCTGTTTCTATATGCAAAAAGCTTAAAAGCGTCCTAAAGCGTACTCCTTCCTGCATTGCTCCTTCTAACTCTTCTGATAGA
>JAEEGH010004437.1_pt1 | contig 36021 bp, 37 predicted proteins | sample 9134181 | NCBI WGS metagenome assembly JAEEGH01 (sample SAMN16246544, study PRJNA631951) | gut metagenome | biome: gut microbiome; feature: rumen; material: DP-attached | host: Bos | place: Iran: Karaj | collected 2018-10
ACGCGTTCGCCGAACTGCCGGACGTTGTAGTTGCTCGCGGACAGTTCCGGCAGCGGACGCTTGCGCTCGAACAGCGTTTCCGCATATCCGCGCTCCTTTGCGCGCGCGACGCTTTCTTTCAGATACGCCTGCACCTTCGGATACCGTTCAAAGTACCGGCGGATATAGCCCGCGGCGGTTTGTACGGAAACGCCGAGATTTCGCGCAAGTCCGAAGTCGGAAATGCCGTACACGATGCCGAAGTTGACGGCTTTCGCCGCGCTGCGCTGCTCGCCGGTCACTTCCGAAAGCGGAATGTGAAACACCTCTGCGGCGGTGCGCGCATGGATGTCCTCTCCGCTGTTGAACGCCGCAATAAAGCCCTCGTCGCCGCTGATGTGCGCAAGCAGCCGCAGTTCGATCTGCGAATAGTCCGCGCCGATCAGCACATTGCCCCTGCTCGGAATGAACGCCTTGCGGATCTCGCGTCCCTCCGGCGTGCGCACCGGAATGTTCTGAAGGTTCGGCTCCGTGCTGGAAATGCGTCCGGTTGCGGTCACGCATTGCATAAAGCGCGAATGGATCCTGCCCTCTTTGTCTCGCTGTTTCAAAAGTCCTTCGACAAACGTGCTGTCAAGTTTCATCAAAAACCGGTATTGCAGAACGTCGTTCACGATCGGATGCAGCGGCGCGATCGCTTCGAGCGTATCGGCGTCGGTGGAAAAACCGGTTTTGGTCTTCTTGCCCGAAGGCAGTCCGAGCTTTTCAAACAGAATCCTGCCGAGCTGCTTTGTGGACAGGATATTGAACCGTTCCCCCGCCGCATCGTAAATACGCGATTCAAGCTCGCCTGCTGCATTTGAAAAACGCGCGTGCAGCTCCGAGAGAACGTTCTCGTCGGTCATAAAGCCGATCTCCTCCATGCCGTAGAGAACGCGCAGAAGCGGAAGCTCCACGTCCTGCTCGAGCGTTTTGAGTCCGTTCTCTTCGATCGCCTTCGACATTTTCGGATAAAGCGCGAACAGATAAGCGGGGCTCGGCTTTTCGATCTTCAGCCATGCGCGGCACAGCGCTTCGTAGTTTTCCACGGGACGGTTGCTCTGCAAAAGATAATCCGAGAGCATTGCATCGAACCGAAGCTCCGGCAGCGAGCCGGTCGAAAAGCCGCAGCGGTGGAAAACGGTTTTGGCGTCAAACGCCAGAACGGGCTTCCGATGCTTTGTAATGAACTCGGCAAGCATGCGGTATGCATCATCTTCATCCATGCATGCGTCGAGCAGCGTTTCGCCCGCAGACAGGACATATGCGCGATCCGCACTTCCGGCAAATGCAAGCGAAGGAAACGCCGTGATCGCAATCGCTTCGCACGATACAAGCGCATTGAGCGCATCCTTCAGCCCGGATTCATCCGAAACGGGCACGATCTCTGCCTCGCGAACGGAATCGTCCTGCGCAGGCGCGTCTCCGCCCGGCAGTTTATCCGCGATGCTGTTCAGTTCAAGTTCGTAGAGACGCGCTTTTGCATGCCCGGTCGTTTCAAACGAAAATGCGCAGTCGTCGAGCGTCTCTTTGACCGGCGCATCCGTTGCGATCGTGCCGAGCCAGTAGGAAAAACGCGCGTTCTCCGCTTCCGCCGTCAGCCGCTCGCCGAGCTTTCCCTTTACCTCGGACGCATGCGAAAGCACGTTTTCGAGGTCGCCGTACTCTTCCAGCAGCTTCAGCGCGGTTTTTTCGCCGACACCCGCAACACCCGGAATATGGTCCGAGCTGTCGCCCATCAGCGCCTTGAGATCGCGCATGCGATCCGGCGTAAGTCCGTACTTCTCCCGCAGAACGGCTGCATCGACGATCGAATTGTCTTTGGTGTAGTAAATGCGGGTATGATCGGTGATCAGCTGAAACGCATCCCGGTCGCCGGTCGCAATCAGCGTGTCCATGCCGTCCGCCTCCGCACGGCGCGCAAATGTGCCGAGGATGTCGTCGCCCTCATAGCGCGGACACTCGACGACCGCGACGCCCATGCTCCTCAAAATCTCCCGAACGACCGGCATCTGTTTTTTCAGATCCTCGTCCGGAGCTTTTCGTCCGAGCTTGTAGTCCGAATAGCGTTCGTGCCGGAATGTGGGCTGATGAACGTCAAACGCAACCAGAACGTGCGTCGGCTGCTGTTTCAGAAGATCGAGGAACTTCGTAAAAAAACCCTTCAGCGCGCCGGTCGGAAAGCCGTCGCGCGTGGTGAGATTTGCTTTATAAAATGCATGGTATGCCTGAAACAGCAAGCTGTTTCCGTCGATTGCAAGCAAAAGTCGGTCCATAAATCCTCTTTCCCGAAACGGCACGCCCGAATCCGGGTGCGCCGTTCTTTTCGATATGCCGTTTGCCGGATTCCGTTATGCGCGAACGACGTCGTACACCATCGGGCTGTACGCCGGCTTTGTGTCGGCGTACGTGAACGCGCTGTGGAACGTTTCGAGCGCAGCATTCAGCTTGCTTTCGTCGTTCACGTACATCACGCAGAGCGGTTCGTCGGCACGAATGAAGTCCCCGAGACGTTTTCTCATCACCAGACCGACAGCCGGATCAATGCTGTCCTCCTTGGTTGCTCTGCCGGCACCGAGGATTTGCGCCGCCGTGCCGATCCTCTCCGCATTCATCGAAGAGATGTATCCGGCACGCTTCGGATAGACGTTCAAAACGGTCTTGACTTTGCAGAGATCGTCGATGCGATCGAGAGAAATATACGCTGCGTCGCCGCCTTCCGCCGCGACCATCTGCCGCAGCTTCTCGAGCCCGGCGCCGCTGTGCAGCGCAGATTCCAGCTTTTCGCGCGCTTCCGCTTCGGTTTCGGCGAGCTTGGAGAGGCGCATCATATGGACGCCGAGCAGCATGCAGACTTCATAGAGCGGATCGCCCGCGGGGATCTTGCCGGACAGCAGTTCCACCGCCTCGCGGACCTCCAGCGCGTTGCCGACGGCGAGCCCGAGCGGCTGGTTCATATCGGTGATGACCGCCACGCACTCGCGTCCGACAAGCTTGCCGATGGAAACCATCAGATGTGCAAGCTTCTCCGCCTCGTCTACCGTCTGCATGAACGCGCCGGTCCCCGTCTTGACGTCAAGAACGATTGCGTCCGTGCCCGCCGCAAGTTTTTTGGACATGATGCTCGATGCAATCAGCGGGATGCTGCGCACGGTTGCGGTCACGTCGCGAAGCGCGTACATTTTCTTGTCCGCGGGGACAAGGTTTCCCGTCTGCCCGATGACCGCCACGCCGATTTCGTTGACGATCTCCTTGAACCGCGCCATCGGCTGTTCGACACAGAAACCGGGAATCGATTCAAGCTTATCCAGCGTGCCGCCCGTATGCCCGAGCCCTCTGCCGCTCATTTTGGCGACCGTTCCGCCGCATGCCGCGACAAGCGGCGCAATAACGAGCGTCGTGGTGTCGCCCACACCGCCGGTGGAATGCTTGTCGACTTTCACGCCGCGCAGGTCGCTCAGATCGACAACTTCGCCCGAATGCATCATTGCCATCGTCAGATCGGCGGTTTCGCGATCGGTCATGCCGTTGAATACGACCGCCATCTGAAGCGCCGCCATCTGATAATCGGGGACCGTTCCGTTTGTGAATCCGGTTATGATGTAGCGAATCTCATCGCCGGTCAACGCTTCGCCGCTTACCTTTTTCTCGATCAGATCGACCAGTCGCATACAAAAGCCCTCCTGAATTTCTGATGTATCAGTATATCACAGAACCGACGGATTGACAACGTTCTTTCCGATCAGCGGAAGCACCGTCTGCTCAAATAATGCCCTGGCGGACGCTTCATCCGGTTCCTCATCGATCGCACAAAACGCGATGCCGTTCGGATTCGAATATTGCTTCAGCAGCGCTTCTTCCGCGCCGGAGAGCTTCCCTCCGATCAGAACGCAGTCCGCTTCGGAAAGCGCGGCGGGCAGACCGACCCGTTCAAAGATACGCTCCGGTCCGCTTTGCAGCGAACCGCCGATCGACGCAAGCGCAAAACCCAGTCCGCCGCCCGCGCCGCTTCCGGGCTCCTTCGGATTGCCGCCGAGCAGCGATGCAACACGCGCGTCCGCAAAGGAAACGACGTCGTCGTACAAAAGCGTCAGTTCTGTCTGCGCGATGCGGGGATCGAGGTTCTCCCGGTCGGCGCGAACGATCCGTTCATGCGTTTCCGGGCACGGATCGACGGGCTCCCCGTTTGCGTCGAAAAACCGCATGCCGAGCGCGGCAAGCGCACCGAGCCCCATGTCGGAAAAGTTCCTTCCTCCGATACCTGCCCAGATCTTCCGGTAGCCGAGGTCCAGCGCCTTTTTGATCAGTTGTCCGACCGGGAACGACGATTCGAGCTCCGCAGCTTCGATCACGGCAATCCGTCCCGGAAGAACCCCGATCGTTTCGCCGATGCTTTCCCCGTTCCGATCGGCAACGGCGACGGTTTCATGCCGCCCGCCCGTTCCTGCGATCAGCGCGCGAACCGTCCCGACGCCCCCGTCTGCGACCCGGATCCTGCGTACGCAAAATCCGTGCGCGACCGCAGCCGTGCCGAGCACGCGCGTCAGACGTTCGCTGTTTTCGTTGGACGCTGCAATCAAAAGCTTCCGACCGTCCGTCACTTTCATCGGAACGACCGGTTCCGTCGGCATAAAGGCGGAGGCACTTTCCGTCGGCACGATCTTTCCTTCCGTATTGATTTCGGCAAGGATCGGATACGGCCCGAAACTTTCCAGATAGTTTGCCTGCACCAGCGGATGATCGAGGCACAGCCGCGTCATCAGCGCATCGAGCGCATGGAAACGCGCACCGGCAGCGCGGGACTGCTTGATCCCGACATAGCAGACGATACAGGTATAAACGGGGCTCTGCGAAACCGGATCGCAGGATTCGCACGCCTCATAGAGTCCCGTTCCGCGCGGATCGGCGGAATAAACCGCGGAAAGCGCGATCTTCCAGCAAGCCCTCTTTGTCTGCTCGGAAAAGTCCGCGACCGGAAACCGCATGCCGATCGGAAAATAATGCCAAATCATTCTTCTTCCTCCGTTTCAAGCGCGGAAAGCGTTCTTTCCGCATCCTCCAGGCGATCGTAAAGATCCCCCTCCTCTGCTTCGAGTGCAGAGATCGTTTCGTACATCTGCTGCATCCGGCGGTAATCGTTCCCCGTCTGCGCTTCGATCAGCGCCTGCTCCGCTTCTTTTTTTGCCGCCTCGTTCTGTTCGATCAGCCGCTCGATTGTGTGCAGCTCCTGCCTCGCTTTTGCGCGCTGCTGCTTGATCTCCTTCCGGCGGAGGAACAGATTGTCCGCGTCCGCCTTTTCCTGCTTTTTCGGCTTTTCCGCCTTTCGCTCCCGGATGAGCGCAAACAGGTCCTCTTCCTCGTCTCTCTGCTCTCTGAGCCCGGCTTCCGTCATGAGGATCACGCGATCCGCAAGCCGCCGGACCATATACCGGTCGTGCGTGATGATCAGGATCGTTCCCTCGAATTTTTCCAGCGCGCTTTCCAGCATCTCGGCGGACGCGATGTCCAGGTGGTTGGTCGGCTCGTCCAGAAGGAGAACGTTCGCGCCGGAAAGGACCAGTTTCAAAAGCCGGATCCTTGCCTTTTCGCCGCCGGAAAGGGTGCCGATGCGCTTGTCGATATCGTCGTTCCGGAACAGGAACATGCCGAGCGCCCCGCGCAGAGAGGACCGGTCCATCAGCGGGAACGCATCGGACAATTCGCCGATCACGGTGTTCCCGTCGTTCAGATCATAATTGTGCTGCGCATAGTATCCGATCCGCACGCCCGCGCCGATCTTATAGGTTCCCTCGGTCTGGCGCACGCTTCCTGTCAGGATCTTCAAAAGTGTGGTCTTGCCGCAGCCGTTTTCGCCGATCAGGCAAACGCATTGTCCGGCTTTGATCAAGGCGTTCAGTCCGGAGAAAATGCGGTGCTCCCCGAAGCGCATGCCGAGCTCATGCAAAACGATCACTTCGTTTCCGGTCGGCGCCGGCGTCGGGAACCGGAACGAAATGGATTTCTCGTCACGTTCCGGCTCGACCATATCTTCCTTGATGCGGTCGATCTGCTTCTGTTTGGATGCGATCGTCACATAATTGCGTTCCTGGTTCCAGCGTTTCTGCTGCTCGATGATGCCTTCGATGCGGCGAATTTCCTTCTGCTTGCGCAGATAGATCTTCTTTTCAAGCTCGCGCGCATCCATTTTCAGTTCCATATAACGCGTATAGTTTCCCGCCGTGCCGCGGATCCTGCCGTTCTGAAGCTCCAGCATGCGCGTGACCGTATCGTCGAGGAATGCACGGTCGTGCGAAACGACAAGCACGGCGCCTCTGAACTGGCAGAGAAAGTCCGTCAGCCATTGAATCGCCGTGACGTCGAGATTGTTCGTCGGCTCGTCCAGAAGCAGCAGATCGGCGCGCGAAAGGATGGCGCGGGCAAGCATTGCCTTGCTGATCTGTCCGCCCGAAAAAGACGTGACCGGTCTTAAAAGATCGTCCTCGGAGAAGCCGAGCCCCAAAAGCGCGGAACGCGTCATGGCGCGGAACGTCGCGCCCCCTTCTCTGGAAAGCGTTTCGACGACGACCGCCTGCCTTGCGATCAGCCGGTCGCGGTTTGCGTCCGCCTGTCCGAGCTTTTCCGCAATGCGGATTTCCTCCGCTTCAAGGTCCAGCAGCGAACGATATGCCTCCAGCGTGAATGAATACAGGTCCGTTTTTTCGTCAAGCGTCGGAATCTGCTCGACGTAGGAAAGCTTTGCGCCCTGCCGAAGCCCGAACGTACCGCCGTCGTACGGTTCCTTACCCATCAGGATCCGCATAAGCGTCGTTTTCCCGCTTCCGTTCACGCCGATCAGACCGACGCGCTCGCCCGGACGAATCTCGAAGGAAACGTCCGAAAACAGCGTTCGGTCTGCAAATGTCTTTTTCAGATTTTCTACATACAGCAATGACATAATTCCGATTATAGTATAGCACATATTTTACCGTTTGGAAAAATATTTATATAAATTTCAAGATTTTATTACATACGGTATGCTATAATAGATGCGTGAAAGGAGTCGAATCATGGAAAAACAGGTAAAAATGCTTCCCGGAAAGAAGCGCAGATCCATGCCCGTTGCATTGCGCATCGTGATCGCGTTGTCTCTTGCCGCCGTTTTGTGCAGCGTGGGTCTGTTTTTCATTCTTCGTGACCGGGACATTTCTCCTTTTCCCGACGCCAATACGGAATCGGAATATCTGACGACAAGGGAGGACGCCGTTGCCCTGCTGGGCAGCACGCCGAGTCCCTCCCCCGCGCCGTTTGTTCCGTCCGCCGCTCCGACGGTCACGCCCACCGATAACCGCATCGCCATTTCGCATTATTCCGCGCTTCAGCTCAACGACAACAATCTTTCCGTCGCAGCGCTGCAACAGAAACTGATGGACCTCGGTTATATGGAGGGCGACGAACCCGGAACGCTGTTCAACGAATCCACGAGAAACGCCGTTATGCTGTTCCAGCGTGCAACCGATATGGAGCTGAACGGCGTCGCTTCTGCCGCGGTCCAGGAAATGCTGTATTCGTCCGACGCGCAGGAATATCGCATCAAGCTGAACGACAACGGACCGGACGTCAGGAGCGTTCAGCGGAAGCTTGCCGAACTCGGGTATTATTCCGATCGCATAACCGGGTATTACGGACCCAAAACCGAAGACGCCGTGATGCATTTCCAGGCGAAAAACGGAATTGAGGTTGACGGTCAGATTACACGTGACGACTGGGATCTTCTCTATTCCGACGACGCGGTGCCGATGGCAACGCCGACGCCTACGCCGAGCCCCACGCCGAAACCGACGCCGAAACCCACACCGAAACCGACCGCAAAAGCAACGCCGAAGGCAACCGCAAAGGCAACGCCGAAACCGACCGCGAAGGCAACGCCCAAGCCGACGGCAAAGCCGACAGCGGCGCCGACGTCCGGCGGATCGACCGCAACGCCGAAGCCCGCGGATACGCCGAAGCCGACTGCGGCGCCGACCGACACGCCGAAACCGACCGCTGCGCCTACCAACACTCCGAAGCCGGAATCCGGTTCTTACGGACACAATCCCGACGGGCTTGTTGCGTGCGCACGCGATCAGCTCGGCGACCCGTACATTTTAGGCGACGAAGGTCCGAACTCGTTTGACTGTTCCGGCCTCGTTCATTACTGTCTGAACAAATGCGGCGTTAAGATCGGACGCTGGAACGCGTATTCCTACTCCAACCACAACAAATGGACCCGGATCGATTCCGTCGACGACCTCAAAAAAGGCGATCTGCTGTTCTTCAAGAGCGATACGAGCGCTAAGGTCAATCACGCCGCAATCTATATCGGCAATAAAAAGTTCATTCATGCAAGCGCAAGCAAAGGGCAAGTCGTGCAGAGCTCCTTCTCCGCCTACTGGTACCGCAATTTTGTCTGCGGAAGACGGGTATTCTGATAATGGCGTGCCGAATCTGTCCGCGAAACTGCAACATCGACCGTTCAGCCGCAGCAGGGTACTGCGGCTGTTCTTCCGTTGTGCGCGTTGCGCGCGCCGCGCTGCATTTTGATGAAGAACCGTGTATCAGCGGCACGCACGGCAGCGGAACGATCTTCTTTTCCGGATGCAATCTGAAATGCATTTTCTGTCAGAATTACGTGCTGACCGGCGGCGCGCTCGGCGAGGTTTTTTCGATCCCGCGTCTTGCGGAAACGATGCTGAAGCTGCAGGCGCTCGGCGCGCACAACATCAATCTCGTCACGCCGACGCCGCACAGGGACGCAATCGTCGAAGCGCTGAAAACGGCAAAACGGGACGGGCTGACAATTCCGGTCGTCTATAACACCGGTTCCTATGAGACGGTCGAAACGATCCACGCGTTTGAAGGGCTCGTCGATATCTATCTGCCCGATCTGAAATACTTTGATCCGCGCCTTTCTCAACGGTTTTCGCATGCGCCCGATTATTTCGACGTCGCCGTAAAGGCAATCGAAGAGATGTTCCGGCAGGTCGGACCGATGGTCACGGACGAAAACGGCATCGCGGTGAAGGGCGTTCGCATCCGGCATCTCGTACTGCCCGGCTGTGTGTTCGACACGCGTTCCGTTCTCGATGCGATCAGAGAACGGTTCGGAACGGACTGCCCCGTTTCGCTGATGTCGCAGTTTACGCCCATTCCCGAATGTACGGTGAAGCCGCTTGACCGTCCGCTGACGCAGCGTGAATACGACGGCGCGCTTGATTACTGCCTCTCGCTCGGATTCACAAACGTCTATACGCAGGACCTTACGAGCGTAGGACGCGCCTTTACCCCGCCTTTTTCGGATCACGTGGAGCTGTAAAACACAAAACGCGCTGCATTGCGCGCGTTTTGTTCAATATGGTTATGCAAATAAAGATTCCAGATATTCGGCGACGCCGTCGTCGTCGCAGGAGCCGATGACCAGATCGGCTTTTTCTTTTACAAGCGCGTTGCCGTTCGCCACGCAGACGCCGGTGCCCGCCCATTCGATCATGTCAAGGTCAAGCGTATTGTCGCCGATCGCGGTGACCTCTTCGCGCGGAACGCCGAGCATTGCGGCAACTTTTTTGAGCGCGGAACCTTTTGTAGAGGAAACCGAACCGATCTCGATGAATCCGGGTTTTGAACACAGCACGGAAAGATGCCGCGGCAAAAGCGCGCGGATCTCCTGAAAGAGCTTGGCTTCCCGTGCGGGATCGACCGCAAACAGCACCTTCGGAATATTGTCGAGCGGACGGTATAAAAGGTTCGGATCGACAAGGAACGGAATGTTCAGAACGCCGGTATACCGCTCCGTAAACGCGTTCGCTTTGCGAAAGATGACCGTATCTTCCTCATAGATCTGCGCATGAATCCCGAACGCGTCGGCGATTGCAAACGCCGTGATCACGTCCTCCGGCCGCAGATAGTTGACGAACAGATGTTCGCCGGTCCTTCCGTCGGATACGACCGCGCCGCCGTAGTGGATCAGCGGTCCGTACACGGACAGCGATTCGCGGATTTTCTTTGAGCCGAGGAATCCTCTGCCCGTCGCGAGAACCACGGTTACGCCGTTTTGCTCCGCAAGACGGATCGCATGCTTCAGGCGTTCGCTCGGAAGTTTTCCGGTCGATACGAGGGTGTCGTCAATGTCAAGCGCGAGGAGTTTCATTCCTCGATTCTCCCCATCTTCATCAGCGTGCGGAACGCTTCATGCACCTCGCCCGCCATATACAGAGACCCGACCGCAAGCGACGGATCGTCCCCGCGCGCCGCGGTTTCGATGGCGTCCGCCACACAGGAGAACGGCGTGGCAACGGCGCCGCAGGAACGGATCAGCTCCGCAAGCTCTTCGCTCGGCATGGCGCGGTCATTGTTCGGCGTCACCGTATAGAACTCCCTGGCGATCGGCATCAGCAATCCAACGGACTGCGAAACGTCCTTGTCGCGCATCATCCCCATGATGATCTTTGCCTTTTGGTTCGGAAACAGCCGCTGATACGTGTCGACCGTGCCGCGTACGCCGTGCGGATTGTGCCCGCCGTCCACAAAAAACGGCGGATCTTCGCGCAGAAGTTCAAACCGCGCGGGCCAGACCGTTTCTTTCAAGCCGGTCCGCAGCGCTTCGTCGGAAATCTCAACGCCCTTTTCGCGCAGCAGTTCGACTGCGTCGATGACCGTTGCAGCGTTGTTCATCTGATATTTTCCGAGCAGCCCGAGCCGAAGGTCCTTATAATCACGATAGTCGAACGACTGTCCGTGGAGATCGTAGCTTCCTTCTTTGAGCGACGAACGGTCGACCGTATGGAGCTGCGCATGATGCTTTTTGCATGCCGCTTTGATTACGGGAAGCGCGTCCTTATGCTGACCGTAGAACAAAACCGTACCGCCATCCTTGATGATTCCGGCTTTCGCGGACGCGATCTCTTCGATGGTGTTGCCGAGAATGTGCATATGGTCGTAGTCAATCGCCGTGATGATCGCCAGAAGCGGCGTGTCGATGACATTGGTCGCATCGAGCTCGCCGCCGAGACCGACCTCCAGCACAACATAATCACATTCCTGACGCGCATAATACAGGAACGCCGCCGCCGCGATCACTTCAAACTCGGTGGCGGGGTTCTCCATCGAATCGACGACCGGCGCGATCTCCGTGACCAGCGCGGCGAGATCGTCGTCGGAAATCGGCGTGTTGTTCAGCTGAATACGCTCATTGAACCGATCGACATACGGCGAAACAAACAAGCCGGTCTTGTATCCCTGCGCGCAGAGAATCCTCGACAGCATCGCGCAGGTGGAGCCCTTTCCGTTCGTGCCGGCGACATGAATATACTTCAGTTTCTTCTGCGGATCGCCCAGCAGACGGCAAAGCTCGATCGTGCGGGTAAGCCCCAGCTTCGAACCTCTCCAGTACATGCCGTGAATATATGCGATCGCTTCTTCGTAAGTCATGATCCTTTTCCTCCTTGAATGCCCTTCAGAACGACCGGATACAGAATACGGATCACCGTGATCTGTACCACCGTCATAACGGCAACCAGCCACAAGCGCCGGATCAACAGGTATGCCCAGAACGGCATTCCGCCCGTGTATCCGAGGATCTGGAACCACAGCGTGGTCAGAAACAGCGCAACGGCAATATTGACCGGCACAATCGAAAGCGTTGTGGCAAGCGTCAGGTTTTCTTTTTTGAAAACATAGCGGAACAGAAGTCCCGGAAGCACCCCGGTCAGCACGGCGGAAAGCGAGAACATGGGATTCCACGCATTTCCGGAGTTTGAGATGAACGTTCCGATCACATCGGAAACGAATGCGCAAAGCCCGCCCCATACGGGACCGAGCGCAAAGGAACAGAGATAAATCGGGACCTCACGGAAAGTGATGCGGCTGGAATCCGGCAGATAGAACGTAAACGGATAGATCGATAACAAAGCCGCAAGCGCTGTAAACATCGCCGCAAACGTCAGCTGTCGTGTCGTGATCCGACGCATTTCCTCCACCTCACTTTCTCAAACCAAATCATTATACAACACTCTTTTCCAAAACGCAAGAAAGCTCTCAAAATAGAGAGCTCCTTTTTTTATTGTTGAAAGGGGTTATTGTTCGTTGTTGCGGCGACGTTTCAGGATCAGGACGATCAGAAGCGAAATGAGCCCGATCAGCGCGACACCGCCGATCGCCATGCCGGTAAAAAACAGCATGTTCGGATTCTCTTCCTTTTCCTCGATCGGCGTTTCCTTCACAGGTTCGACCGGCTGAACAGGCGTCTCCGATGCGGGGATCTCCGGGGTTTCGGAAGGTGTTTTTGCGGTGTCGACCGGCGTCGTCTCCGGAGCGGGAGAAGCCGTCTCCGTCGCGGGAGCGGTCGTGACTGTCGGCGACACCGTGGGCTTGACGGTCGGCTTTGCGGTCGCGGTCGTCTTGGGCGTTGCTTTGGCCGTGGCGGTTGCTTTTGATGTCGCCTTCGCGGTCGCAGTCGGGTTTGCCGTCGCCTTCGCGGTCGCAGTCGGTTTGACCGTTTCCGTCGGCTTTACGGTCGGCGTCGGCATATCGGGAAGCAGCGGGAAGAAGGTTTCCCCTGCTGCTCCGTCTGCAGGCACGGTTTGCCCTTCGGTATAGATGCCGCCTGCGGAAACGGGATCGATCCGATATACGACGGCATTGTATTGTGCATCGATACCGGTATATTCGATTCCGTTGAAGACAAAGTCCGTCGCGCCTTCCTTCTCGATCCGGAATTCCGCCTGGAACCAGAAGCCGCCTTCTTCGATGCCGTAACCGTCGAAAAAGCCGAATTTCAGGCAGCCGGGTTCATTGTTGTATTCAAACTTGCTTGCCCTGCCCTTCATCCAGGATGTGAGGTTCGCACTTTCATCGATCTGGCTGACGGATCCGAGCGTTACGAACGATGCATCGTATTTCATGTATCCCTGCAGCGATCCCAGTTTTTTCCCTTCCGGCAGGTTCGGATACAGATAGAAATGAACCTTAACAAGATCGCCGACGGCGCCGGAAATCTTTTCGGACGAGATCAAAAGCTCGCCGCTTTCCGCCGCATCGGTCGACAGGACCGGAAGCAGGAGCAATGCCGATATGATAATCAAAGCAATGATGCGTTTCATATGTATCCCTCTTTAAAACGGTTGCCGCTTATCTGATCATTTATGTAATTATAGTATAAAAGCACCTGTTCGTCAAATCCTTATTGACAAAACACAGGAATTTCCATATGATAGATAAGAAATACCATGTGCCGCGTGCGCGTGATCGATACCGACAACGCACGCTGTTTTGGGGAGGTAACCAATGCAGATTTACAATACAATGACACGCCGCAAGGAGCCCCTGATCCCGATGAAAGAGGGCGAAATCTCCATGTACGTGTGCGGTCCGACCGTCTACGATTTCTTTCACATCGGCAACGCGCGGCCGTTCGTCGTGTTCGATACGATGCGCCGCTACCTTGAATACCGCGGATATAAGGTCAAGTACGTCCAGAACTTCACCGATATCGACGACAAGATGATCAACCGCGCAAACCGCGAGGGCACGACCGTCAAGGAGCTCGGCGACCGCTTTATCAAGGAATACTATCAGGACGCCGACGCGCTCGGCATCGAACGCGCAACGGTCAATCCGCGTGCCACAGAACACATCGGCGACATCATCAAACTCGTCAAAAAGCTGATCGAGAAAGGGCACGCGTACGCGACGGAAAACGGCGACGTGTACTTTTCGGTTCGCAGCTTTCCCGGCTACGGCAAGCTGAAGGGACAGGACATCGACGATATGGAAAACGGTGCGCGCATCTCCCCCACCGAACAGAAGCGCGATCCTCTGGACTTTGCGCTCTGGAAGGGCGAAAAGCCCGGCGAGCCGAGCTGGCCTTCCCCGTGGGGCAAAGGCCGTCCCGGCTGGCACGTCGAGTGCTCCGCCATGAGCATGAAGTACCTCGGCGAGACCTTCGATATTCACGGCGGCGGAATGGACCTTATTTTCCCGCACCATGAGAACGAGATCGCGCAGAGCGAGGGCGCGACGGGAAAACCGTTCGTCCACTACTGGATGCACAACGGCTATATCAACATCAACAATCAAAAGATGAGTAAGTCCCTCGGCAACTTCTTTACCGTGCGCGACATTGCAAAGGAATACGACCTTGAAGCGGTCCGTATGTTCCTGCTGACCGCAAACTACCGCAACCCGGTCAATTTCTCGCGCGAGCTGATGGAACAGACCGTTGCGAGTCTGAACCGTCTCTATACGGCGCGCGACCGGTTGTTTGACACGGCGATCGACGAAACCGCCGACGATTCCGAAGTCACCGCAAAGCTCGATGAATTCCGCAACCGGTTCAACGACGCGATGGACGACGACCTCAACACCGCAGACGCGCTCGGCGTGCTGTTTGACTTCGCGCGCTGGATCAACATCTTTGCAACGGGCGCGCATACAACCGCCGCGATTGACGCGGTCAAGGCGCGTTATGCCGAGCTGAACGGCGTGCTGGGGCTTGTTGTGAAAGAAAAGAAGGAAGACTTCCCCGAGGACGCGCTGAAGCTCCTGGAGGCGCGTAAGGAAGCGAAGAAGGCAAAGGACTGGGCAAAGGCGGACGCGATCCGCGACGAACTCAAGGCGATGGGCTTTGCCGTGGAAGACACCAAGGACGGCGCGAAGCTGAAAAAGCTTTAAGCTTTTCGATATCAACAAACACAACAAAGGAGAACACTTATGGGTTTACTGTTTCCGATCCTTCTGCTTGCCATGGGCGCCTATGTTTTGGTCGGCGCGATCAAGGGAAGCGGCAGATTATTCTCGATGGAGAATTTCAAGGACGAGTCCAAGGACAAGGCGAAGAAGCTGATGCGTCTTCTGTATTTTGCGCTTGCCGCGATCATGCTTCTTATGGCGGTCGTAAACGGACTGCAGGCCGTTCTGTATTCCAATAAGCTGACCTACTATAAGGTCACGGACGCGTATAAAGAGACCTTCTCCGATCTTTTGGAGAACGGTCAGCTGACCTATACCGCGCAGGAAAGCACCGGAAGCGGCATGTCCTGCTTCGGCGGCGGCGGCGCAACGGTTGAAAAAACCTACGGACCGTATTCCGTCGATGATGAAAAGATGGATGTAACGGAGATCTCCGCATTTATCAACAAGGCATATGCACAGTATGGAAGCGACAGGGAGAAATTCCCGATGCAGAGCGGCGGACTTCTGAGCTGCACCGGCGGCTCGGTCGATTATTCGAAATACTATCGTCAGACCGACCTGATCGACGACGCGGAAAATCCGGTCTATGCCGAAACCGAAGCCGACAAGGCAAAAGGGCATACCGTCTATCTCTCTTCTTTGGGCAATGCGCGTTCCGACGTCGACGACGGTTCCTTCCTCTCCAAGCTGTACGGCGCTGTGAGCCCGACGCTTCTGAACGTTCTGAATTACGTGTTTATCGGTCTTGCGGTCGTCGGCGTTGTGCTGCTGTTCGTTGTGACCCGCATCTTCACGGATAAAGAAAAGATGGAAAAGGCGAGAGCGCAGCAGGTCTCCGGTCCGTCGATGCCTTCGAGCGCATTCAATTTCGACGAGTCCGAAGAAAAAGACGATTCGAAAGCATAAAATACATAATAAAACGGCTGCCGGGTTTCCGACAGCCGTTCTTTTTATGCTTAAAACAGTTCTTTGAGGATCAGATCGACCAGATGCGTGAACTTTACCGCCGCCTTCGCAGCCGTTTCGGTGACCTCCGCATGGGAAAGCGGCTGATCCAGCACGCCCGCCGCCATGTTGGTGATCAAGCTGATGCCGACGACCTTCATGCCGCAGTGCGCCGCGCACATGGTCTCCGGAATCGTGGACATGCCGACCGCGTCCGCGCCGATGATGCGCGCCATGCGGATCTCCGCCGGTGTTTCGTAGCACGGACCGGACATCATCAGATAGACGCCTTCCTGCATCTGAATGCCGTTCTTCAGGGAGAGATCCATCAGCTTTGCGCGAAGGTCCCTGTCGTATACATTGCTCTGATCCGGGAAACGCGGCCCGAACTCGTCGAGGTTCTTCCCGATCAGCGGATTGCTGCCGGAGAGATTGATATGATCGGAAATCAGCATCAGGTCGCCGGCATGATAGTTCATGTTCACGCCGCCCGCCGCATTGGTTACCAGCAGCTTTTCGACGCCGAGCTTTTTCATTGTGCGAACGCCGAGCGAAAGCATCCATTGCGGATAGCCCTCGTAATAGTGGAACCGTCCCTGCATGGCGATGACCGTCTTGCCGAACTTCTCGCCGACGACAAAGCGATTCTTATGCCCGATAACGCCGGATACGGGATACCCCTCGATGTCCGCATAATCGACGAAGCGTTTGTTTTCAAGCGTTTCCGCATAGTCGCCGAGTCCGCTGCCGAGAATCAATCCGACGGACGCTTTGTCCGCGCCCTTCTCCTTCAAAAGCGCGACGGCATTGTTGATGATCTTCATGATGTCTTCCATATTACGCCTCCCAGATTTCTTTCAGGAACGACTGACCTTCGCGCCACTGCTCGCCGGTCAGGTATTCATAGATCGTTGCGCCGATGTCCGAGAACTGTCTGCGGACGCCGAGATTGACGCCGTGCCTGATATGCTTTCCGCAGATCAGAAGCGGGATATACTCGCGCGTGTGATCCGTTCCGGGGAACGTCGGATCGCATCCGTGGTCCGCAGTCACCATCAGGATATCGCCCTCCTGCATGGACAGGAACATTTCGGGAAGATGCGCGTCGAAGTATTCCAGCGCTTTCGCATAGCCCTCCCAGTCGTTCCGGTGTCCGTACAGCATATCGGTATCGACGAGGTTCGTGAAAATGAAATCCCCCGTCCCGCTGTCCAGAAACCGCTGTGTGGCGCGAATGCCGTCCGGATTGTTCTTCGTATGATCGACGGTCGTGATGCCGCGGTTGCAGAAGATGTCCTCGATCTTGCCGATGCCCACGACGTCCAGCCCTTTTCCCGCAAGCCCGTCGAGAATGGTGTCCTTAAACGGCGCGACCGCGTAATCCTTGCGGTTTTCCGTGCGCTTGTACGCACCGTTCGCACCGAGGAACGGACGCGCGATCACGCGCCCGACGAGGTATTCGCCGGTCAGCATTTCACGGGCGATCTCGCAGATGCGATAGAGTTCTTTGAGCGGAATGACCTCTTCATGCGCAGCGATCTGAAAAACGCTGTCCGCGCTGGTATAGACGATCGGTTTGCCGGTTTTCACGTGCTCATCGCCGAGCTCCTCAATGATCTGCGTTCCGCTTGCGACAATGTTGCCGAGCGTCCCGCGACCGATGCGCTGTTCAAACGCGTCCATAAACTCTTTCGGAAAACCGTTCGGGTAGGTCTTGAACGCTTCATCCAGCGCAAGCCCCGCCATTTCCCAATGTCCGCAGGTCGTATCCTTCGCATGCGTCTGCTCGGCGCATTTGCAGAAGCTTCCGATCAATTCGTCGTCCGTTTTCGGAAGAAGGCAGCCGTCGATATGCGCAAGCCCGAGCTTTCGCATGTTCGGCACGTTCAGATATCCGCGCTTTGCAAAGATGTTGCAGATGGTATTTGCTCCGACGTCGCCGAAGTCGGCGGCGTCCGGAAGCGCGCCGATGCCGGCGCTGTCCAGAACAATCAGAAACGCCCTTTTCTTCATTTCAGCACCCCTATGATGATTTTATATAATTTTATCATATGCGGTGCGCTTCGTCAATCAGTTTAGCCATCCGTACTGCTTTTTGATTTCGGCTGCGATGCGCTGATAGTATTCCTCCCACATCGGATCGCCGATGATCAGACGCACGCGCTCGGCGACGAGATACACGAACTCAATGTTTCCGGGCGGATCGTTGAGCCGCTTTCCCCGAAGTCCCAGATATGAGTACAGAACGGCGGGATCCGCGCGTTTCCACGCTTTTTCGATCGCATAATGCATCGTCCGGCGGATCATCGGAATCGAGGTATGCATGCTCTGCTCAATATACGGATACAGCTCCTTCTTTGCGGTCGACCGAAGTTCCGGCGGACGGGTACGGATGAACCGCGCCGCAAGAAAGATATACCGGTAGCCAAGCAGCTTTGCCGGCACACACAGCGCGCGCATGACCGCGTTGATCGTTGCGTCCAGAAGTGCGTCCGGATCGCTGTACCTTGACCGCAGCATATCCTCCATCTCCTGCATTTCTTCCATTGTCATCAAACGATCCCCCCTCTGTTTAATCTGATATGATCTGCCGCGCGGAACAGGAACGCCGCGTTGGACGGCGCGCCTCGATCCGATCGGACCGTGTATCCGAACAGGTTTTCAAGCAGCGCCGTATCCGCCCGTATCCACGCCGTGTCGATCGCGTGCCGCATGGCGTGCTCCGCAACGCCGGCGCTCACCCCCGTTTCCATCGAAAGAATCCCGTAAAGATCGTTTACGGATCGGACGTCGATCGCCGATTCCTGCGCAAGAATCAGACGAATTGCCTCGCGCAGGTATTCGAATCCGCTCAGTGAAACCGGAATGCCGATCTGCTGCAAAAAGCATGAAATCTCGACCTCCGGATTGTTCCTGTTTCTGTGTCCTTCGGGAAACTGCGATATGCGGAAAAGGATATCCTTCGGATCGTCGTCCTTCGAAAAGCAGAACGTCAGCATTTCGGGCAATCTGACATTCCCGACGGACTCCGAAAGAAGCAAAAAGATGTGATTCGGCCACAGAACCGAGCAGTTTTGAACACGCGGCAAAAGAACGGACGGATCATCGGAAAGCAGCGCGTCGAACGGATCGCGAAAGAACCGTTCCAGGACCTGCGCCGTGTTTTTCAGCACGCAAAGCCGCACCTTGCCCGTTTCCTCCGCCGCATCCGCAAACGCGCGCGCCGTTTTCCGATCGCCCGACAAAAGCATAATCCGCATTGATTTTTTCCTCCCGTCCGCTCTTATTGTGCGTCGCGATGTTGGAAAAATCTACCGGTATTTTATGTCGGATTTCGGTAGAACGATGAAATAACGTCTATCCGAGCAGCTCCTTTTCCATCCATTCGGCATACAGGCAGTACCCGCGCGTCGGATGACTGATAAAGACGTGCGTCACGATGCCGATCAGCCGCCCGTCCTGAATAAGAGGACTGCCGCTCATTCCCTGCACGATCCCGCCCGTCTGCCGGAGAAGCGCGGGATCCGTGATCTCGATCATGATTCCCTGCGTTTCCGGGGAGGATTGCACGTCGACGCGAATGACGTTTGCCGTGTATTCCGTGACCGTCCCGTTTGCCGCCGAAAGAATGACTGCCTCTCCCCTGTGCACCGCGCCTGCGGGCGCAATCTCCATCGAACGTTTATCGGCGTCGGAAAACTTCGTCAGCGTTCCCGCAATGCCGAACGGCGTATTCCGTTCGACCGATGCAACGGCGTCCTTGCTGCTCGTCGAAAACCGTCCGATCAACTCTCCCGCCGCACTGCCGCCGCTCTTTCGGATCTGCACGATCGACGCTTCCGTCAGAAACCCCTTTGCCGGAGAAATCAGCTTCTGCGTGTCCACGTCCGTCACGCCGTGTCCCAATGCGGCATATGCGCCGCTTTCGCCGTCATAAAAAGAAAGCGTGCCGATGCCGGAGGTGCTGTCGCGCACCCATGCGCCGATCCGTTTTTCCCCGCCGCGATCCGATACGGGGCTTACCTGCACGGTAAACGCTTTTCCGTCCCGCAGGCAGGACAGTTCGCAGGTTTCGCCCGCAGCGGCGCAAAGGGCTGCAAAGGATTCGGAATCGGCAACCTTCTGTCCGTTGACCGCGCAGATCATATCGCCTTCGCGAAGTCCCGCCGATACGGCGGGCGAACGCGCGCCGTTTGCCGTGTCAATCCGGTCGAAGCCGACGATCTGGACGCCTTCCGTTTGCAGTACGACACCGACCACGTCGCCGCCGAGAACGACGGTCCTCCCGTGCAACGCCGAGCGCACGGTTTTCAGCGGCAGAAATCCGAACAGACGGATCTCCGTTTCGGGACCCGTGACGGATGAAAGACGCTCGTCGCCGCTTCCGCGGACAAAGCGCGCGTCCTTTGTCCGTGCGGCAATCGCCGGCGCGGCAAGATCGGTCTCCGCGTCCACGCAGTCCGGAAGATGCAGGACCCGATATACGCCCGGCAGGCAGTACCATCCGAGCACCAACACAACACACAGCGCGCTGCATATGCGCAGCAATCGTTTCATACGGTTCAACTCCTTTTCGATTAGAATATGAACCGTTTGAAAAAGCATACAAAAAAAGACCTCCGGAGAGGTCTTCGTAAGATATCGTTATGCCTTTGCAGATTCCAGAAGCTGCTTCGCGTGTTCCATTGCCGCCGCGTCGTTCTCGCCGCTGCCCATGATACGGGCGATTTCCTTCGGACGTTCCGCTTCGGTCAGCCGGCGCGTGATGCTGTGCGTTTTTTCCGCATCGGAATACTTGTATGCGACGTACTGCGCGTCGGCATGCGCGGCGATCTGCGGAAGATGCGTCACGCAGAGCACCTGATGCTTCCGTCCGAGCGCACGCATCTTTTCGGCAACGGCGTTTGCGACCATGCCGGAAATGCCCGTGTCGATCTCGTCGAAGATAAGCGTTTCGATCCGGTCCGCATCAGACAGCGCCGCCTTCATCGCCAGCATAATGCGCGACATTTCGCCGCCGCTTGCAACCTTGACGAGCGGCTTCACCGGCTCGCCGCGGTTTGCGGAAAGCAGGAACGATACGGTGTCGATGCCGGTTTCCGAAAGCTGCTCCTTCGGGATCTCCCTGAATTCCGTTTCCATTGCGGCGTGCGGCATGCCCATGTCGTTCAGTTCCGCAACAGTTTCCTTCATCAATTCCTTTGAAGCCGCCTTGCGGCGGTCGGAGAGCGCCTTTGCAAGTGTTCCGAAGGATTCGACGGCAGTCCGGTATGCCTTTTCAAGCGCGTCGGTGCGGTTTTCGCCGTCGTTCAGAACGCGGTATTCGTTTTCGATCTTTTCGCGATACGCCAGGATTTCGGCAATCGTTGCGCCGTACTTGCGCTTCAGGTTCTGGATCGCCGCGAGACGGCTTTCCGTCTGTTCGAGAAGATCGGGATCGAACCGGAACGCGTCGCGTCCGTCGCGCAGTTCATACGCAACGTCCTCAAGGGAATAATACGCTTCGTCGGTCCGCTCCGAAAGCTTCCGGTAGGACTCGTCGTATTCGCCGATGCGGTTCAGCGCGTCGCGCGCGTCGGAAAGCGTCGACAGCGCGCCGCCTTCGGCAAACAGCGCGTCGTACGCCGCGTTCAGCCCTTCCACGATCGTTTCCGCATTCCGCATGCGGAGCCGGTCGGCTTCCAGCTGCTCCTCCTCGCCGTCGACGGGCGATACCGCGTCGATTTCCTTCAGCTGATAGGCGATCGCATCGAGCCGCCTTGCGCGCTCCTGCAGACCGTTTTTCAAAATATTCAGATCACGCTCCGCCTGCAAGGCGTCCTGTCTTGCCTGCTCGACGTGTGATTTCAAACCGTCCGAATCACTCTTGGCGTATGCGTCGATGAGCTCGAGGTGCGTTTCCGGATTCAGAAGTGACTGATGCGCGTGCTGTCCGTGCAGGTCGACCAGCAGGTCTCCGACCGCTTTGAGCTCCGCGGTGCTGACCAGAACGCCGTTTACACGGCAGACGTTTCTGCCGCTTACAGACAGCTCGCGGTACAGCACGAGTTCGTCGCCGTTGTCAAGCTGATGTTCGGCAAGATATGCTTTCACAGGCGAATCCTTTGCAAGCAGGAACGTCGCTTCGACTGCGGCTTTGTCGGCGCCGGTGCGAATGCTTTCGCGGCTTGCGCGCTCGCCGAGTACAAAGCTGACCGACTCGATGAGGATCGATTTGCCTGCGCCCGTTTCGCCGGTCAATACAGAAAAGCCCGCATCGAAAGCAATGTCGGACTTATCTATCAAAGCAATATTCGTAACTTGTAAACGAGTGAGCACAACGCCCTCCGTTATTTCATCATTTTCTGGAACTTCTTGATGATTTCGGAAACGTTCTTTCCCTCACGCACGGCGACGAACACGGTATTGTCGCCCGCGATGGAACCTGCGATCTCCGGCCATTTCATGGAATCGATCGCTTCCGCCGCAACGGCCGCGCTGCCCGCCATCGTTTTGACGACGATCAGGTTGCCCGCGGACGTGATGGAAACGACGCAGTTTCCGAACAGGCGAATAAAGCGCTCCTGCAAATCGGATTCCGCCTTCTCGACCGTTGCATATTTATAACGTCCCTCTCCCGTAAGAACCTTGATCAGACGCAGTTCCTTGATGTCACGCGAGACGGTTGCCTGCGTCACATGGAACCCCTGCGCGCTCAAAAGCGCCGCAAGTTCCTCCTGCGTTTCAATGTTTTCTGCTGCGATCAGCTTCAAAATCATTGCATGTCTTTTCGGTTTCATTACTCCATACCTCAAATTAAATCAGTTTTTCCGAAATCAGACGGAACAGATTGCGATTCCGGAATGTCATCAGCTTTGTGACCTGCTCCGAACGGGTGACCGTGATGCGGTCGCCTTTCGAAACGGAACGGAAACGGTCTCCGTCGGCGGCCAATACCCCTTTTGCGTCCATGGTGATCGTGACGGACGAATCCATCGAACAGACCACCGGGCGAAAATGCAGCGTATGCGCGCAGATCGGCGTGACGACCATTGTTTCCAGTCCGTCCGCAACGATCGGACCGCCCGCGGAAAGCGAATATCCCGTTGAACCGGTCGACGTGGCGACGATCAGTCCGTCCCCGAACAGACTGCCCGCTTCCAGCCCGTTGATTTCAAGCGAGATCTCCATCACGCCGGAAAACGAGTGCTTGTAGATCAGAAGATCGTTGAAGCAGTCCCGAAGGTGTTCCCCGTTCACATCGACGGCAAGCATGGATCGTTTTTCGATCGTGTACGCGCCGTCGCGCAGCAGCTTCAGCACTTCCGGGAAACGGTCCTCCGTCCACTCGGTCAGAAAACCGATCCGTCCGCAGTTAACGCCGAACAGCGGAAGCCCGTTGCGGCATGCGATCTGCGCGGTGCGAATGAAGTTTCCGTCTCCGCCGACAGCGACGATCGCCGCGTCTTCACGCGGCTTCACCACGCCGTTCGGATCAAGCATCGAGCAGGTAAATCCCTCTGCCTCCGCCATGTCGATAAGCCGTCCGGCTACGGTCACAAGCGATGCTTTTCCGGTATGCACCGCAAAAATAAGGTGCATAGCGCAACCTCCCACCTGTGAATATTACTCATTCATTATACAATCGAAAAATGAAAATGGCAAGGAAATTATGAATAATCTTTAACTGTTTTTGCCCAAAAAGTGCGCATTTTCTACAATTTCCGAGATGGAGTCCGAGATTTTATGCAGGGATGCGTCGTTTTTGGGACCGCCTTTCGCCATGTATAAAAGAAACTCGATATTGCCTTTCGGACCTGTAATGGGTGAAAACGACAGTCCCCTGACGCTGTATCCGGTCTGCTCCGCAAAGGCAAGCATCTCACGGATCACACGCTCATGCACCGCCGCATCACGCACCACGCCGTTCTTTCCGATCTCCGCACGACCCGCCTCAAACTGCGGTTTGATCAGCGCAACGACTTCGCCCGTCTCTTGAAGACTTGCATACAGCGGCGGCAGAATCAGCCGGAGAGAAATGAACGAAACGTCAATCGACGCGAATGTGATCGGCTCCGGGAACCATTCCGGCGTCATAAAGCGCGCATTGGTACGCTCCATGACCGTAACCCGCGGATCGTTGCGCAGCGACCAATCCAGCTGACCGTAGCCGACGTCGATCGAATAGACGCGTTTTGCTCCGTTTTTCAGCATGACGTCCGTGAACCCGCCGGTCGATGCGCCGATATCCGCGCAGACGCGGCCGTTCAGATCAATCGGAAACACCCTGACCGCTTTGTCGAGTTTCAGTCCGCCGCGACTGACGAACGGGATCGCATCCTCGACCACGGCAACCTCTGCATCCGCCGGAATCTCCTGCCCCGCCTTCTCGGCGCGCACGCCGTTGACACGGACCACACCAGCAAGGATCAGCGCGCGTGCCTTCTCGCGGGAGGGACAAAGCCCTCTCGCGGTCATTTCCACATCCAGCCGAACCTTTGTCATGCTTCCTCCATCAGCTCCGTAAGCGCCTTTGTAACCGATTCCTCGGTGAACCCATAGCGTTCGCGCTGTCTTGCAACCGACGCATGCGTGATCGGCTCGGTCGGGAGCGCGATCGAACGAACGCGGCAGGGACTCACCGCGAGCGCGATTTTTTCACCGAGCGAAACGGTGTTCTCCTCCAGTACCAGAACGCGGATATCATTGTCCCTGAAATATGTGAGGATCTCCTCATCCATCGGCTGCAAAAACCGTGCGTTCACAAGACCGATACCGTGCTTTTTGGCGATCCATCTCGCAAGCGCAAGCAGCGTTCCGTGCGTGACGATCACGGTCTTTTGCAGCGGTTCGACGATTTCCCATTCGCCGAAATACAGTCTGGTTTTCATCGGAACATCCGGAAGCGACCCGCGCGGATAGCGCACCACGCTCGGTTCCGTCCGGGATATCGCCATCTCCAGCATAGCGACAAGCTCCTTCTGCGACGAAGGCGCGTACACGGCAAGATTCGGCATTGTCGAAAGGAACGCCGGGTCGAATACGCCCTGATGCGTCTCTCCGTCGGCGCCGACAAGCCCCGAACGATCCAGCGCAATCACGACCGGAAGATTCTGCAGACAAACATCGTGCAGCAGCGAATCGTAAGCACGCTGCAAAAACGACGAATAGACCGCAACGACAGGTCTGAGCCCGCCGCGCGCGAGTCCCGCCGCCATCGTGACGGCATGCGCTTCCGCAATGCCGACGTCGAAAAACCGGTCGGGATATTTCTCCGCGAACTCCGTCAGCCCCGTGCCGGTCGGCATCGCCGCGGTGATCGCCACGAGCTTTTCATTCTCCTTTGCCAGCCGGACCATTGTTTCGCCGAAGAGTTCGGAGCAGGTTTTCTGCCGTTCCGGACTGACCTTTCCGGTCATCACGTCAAACGGCGCGATGCCGTGGAACTTCTCCGGATTGTCGACGGCGAACGGATACCCCTTTCCCTTTGTGGTGATCGCATGCAGGATCATTGGCTTGTTCAGTTCTTTGCATCGACGCAGATATTTGACAATCTTTCTGACGTCGTGACCGTCGATCGGCCCGAGATACAGGATTCCGAACTCCTCAAACGGCAGATTCGGTGCGAAAAAGCGCTTCGCACGGTTCTTGAAGTGTTCCATGTGCCGGCTCAGGAACTTCCCGAAACGGCTTGTTTCCAGCACGCCGGTCAGCCAGCGTTTGAACGTGTTGTACGTCCGGTTCGTTCGCATCAGCGTCAGCGAGTTTTTGAGTCCGCCGACGTTCTTCGAGATCGACATCTGATTGTCATTTAAGATGATCAGAAGCGGCAGCTTGTCCTGCCCGGCGTCGTCGAGCGCTTCGAACGAGAGTCCGCCGGTCATGGCTCCGTCGCCGACCAGCGCGACCGCCATGTGTTTGTCTCCGTTCAGCCGCATTGCACGCGCAAGCCCGAGCGCCGCCGAGATCGCGGTGCTTGCATGCCCGGTATTGAACACATCATGCTCGCTTTCGGAGAACTTCGGAAAACCGGAAATGCCGTTTTCCTGCCGAAGCGTGTCAAACGCGTCCTTTCTGCCCGTGAGGATCTTGTGTGCGTACGCCTGATGCCCGACGTCGAAGATCATCTTGTCGTTCGGACTGTCAAACACGTAATGCATTGCAACGATCAGATCGACCGCACCGAGACTTGACGCAAGATGCCCGCCCGTTTTGGACACGTGCTCGATCAAAAACGCGCGCAGCTCTTCACAAAGCGCAGGAAGCTGTTTTTCATCCAGCGCTTTGAGGTCCTGTATTCTGTTGATTGTATCCAGGATCGGATAGCTCATTTTAAATCGTTCTGCTCCGTAATGTATGTATCAGTTCACGCAGCGTCTCCGCCGCCTCGCCCGTGTAAGGCGCAAGGATCGCCTCTGCACGGTGCGCCGCTTCCTCAATATAGCCCGCGGTCTTTTCCCTTCCGTAGAAGGTCACATAGGTCAGCTTGCCTTCCTTCCGGTCTTTCTCCTCGTCCAGAAGATCATCCGTCATCTGAAACAGCAGACCGAGCGTATCGCCGAACACGCGCATCGACTCCGCCTTGCGGGGATCGGACAGGTACGCGCCCGCGACGCATGCCGCGCGGAACAACGCGCCGGTCTTGTTGAGGTGGATGCGTTCCAGCACCTCCGCGCTGCGTTCCGTGAGGTTCAGATCGTCGCTTTGCCCGCTGCCCATGGCGTACGCGCCCTCGAAGATCGCCTGCTTCGCCTCATCGTTCCCGCGCTGCGAGAACAGCACGAGCGCCGCTTTGGTCAGCAGCGCGTCGCCTGCAAGAATGGCGTTCGCTTCACCGAACCGCACATGATTGCTCGGCTTGCCGCGCCGGATCGCATCGTTGTCCATCGCCGGAAGATCGTCGTGGATCAGGGAATAGCAATGCACCATCTCCAGCGCGCACGCGAACGGCATTGCCTGTTCCTCGCTCCCGCCGAGCATGGAATTGACAAGCAGCAAAAGCTGCGGCCGAATGCGCTTTCCGCCGTCCAAAAGACTGTACGCCATGCTTTCATTCAAAAGCGGTACGGATGTGTCTTCCGCCATATAGGTGCGGAGGGCGTGCTCAATACGCTCCGTTCTCTGCATCATTCCTTCTCCTTTTCCGATTCGTTCAGGCGCTTTTCATAGGCGTCAAGCGTCTGTACGCATTCGCGGTAAAGCGCTTCTCCCTGCTCGAACAGCGAGATCATTTCCGCAAGGGGAACGTTGCCGGTCTCGAGCTGTGCAACGATCGCTTCAAGTTGTTCCTGTTTTTCTTCAAAGGTTTGTTCTTTCATACTGTTTCCTTTCCGGTGATCTCCGCATGTGCCGTTCCGTCCGCAAACCGGATCGAAACGGAATCGCCCGGTTCCGTCTGCCGGACCGAAGTGAGAATGGTCCCTTTTCCGTCGTCGATCAGCGCAAAACCGCGTTCAAGAGTGCGCTGCGGGCTGTACGCATACAGCCGTTCTTTTTCGCGTTCCAGCCGGTGATTCTGCGATTCCAGGATCCGTTCGCACCGCAGAGTGATCGCAGCGCGGTTTTCGTCCGCAGTCTGCCGCCGCTGTTCGATCGCGCGGTGAACGCGCATGTGCACAGCGTCGCCCCATAAAAGCTTCAGCCGGTCGGATTTTGCGCGGATCCCGTGCTGCAGCACATTGCCGAGACGGTCGCCGAGCGCCGACAGCGTCGCATGCAGCGCGTCACGTTCCGGAACGGCAAGCTCCGCCGCGGCGGAAGGCGTCGGCGCGCGCAGATCCGCGACGTAGTCGCTGATCGAAAAATCGGTTTCATGTCCGACGGCGGAAATCACGGGAATCGTGCAGCGATGAATCGCTTCCGCCACGGGCGGCTCGTTGAACGGCCAAAGGTCCTCCATGCTTCCGCCGCCGCGTCCGACGATCAGTACATCGCAGCGTTTTTCGGCATTCGCAAGGTCGATCGCATCGGCGATCTCCTTTGCCGCGCCCGCGCCCTGCACCGACGCCGGATAGAACACGATCGGCATGGACGGAAACCGGCGTCCGATGACCGTTTCGACGTCGTGCCGTGCCGCGCCGCTTGCGCTTGTTACCAGACCGACCGCCCTCGGCAGAAACGGGACCGGCTTTTTCTGCGATTCATCGAACCAGCCGAGCGTTTTCAGCTGCTCCTTATAGGCGGCGAACGCGGCGTACAGCGAGCCGTCGCCCTTTGCGATAAGTCCGGTCGCCATCAGTTGGAACCGTCCATCCTTCTGGTACAGCGACGCCCTGCCCGCCAGCCGGACGCGCTGTCCGTCCTTCGGAAGGAACCGAAGCCCCTGCACATACTGGCGAAACATCACGCAGTTGACCGAAGCAAGCTCGTCCTTCAGCGTGAAATACAGATGCCCGGAGGCATGACGTTTGACGCCTTCGAGCTCGCCTTCCACGGCAAGCTCCTTGAGATTCGGATCGAAGCCGAGCATCAGATCGACGTATTCGGTCAGCTCATGCACCGAAAAAACGGGCTTCATTGTTTCCATAGTCCGCTCCGATCCGCGCCGATCGCCGCAACCCCGACCGCATTGTCGGAGGACAGCTCCGGTCTGCCGAAATACAGGTCGCCGGCAAAGCGCTTTTTGAGGAGTTCCCGCAAAAGCGCAGACGACGCAACGCCGCCGCAAACCAGAAACGGCATGTCGCAGTATGCCTGCACGGCGTTTTTGAACATCTTGGACAGCGTTCTTGCAAGGCAGTCATAGACGCCGTATGCAAGTTCCGCGTCGGGAACGGTATGCAAAAGCCGCTGTGCCGCGGTCTCCGCGCCGGAGAAGGAGCAATCCGTGCCCTTGACGGCGCTTGTCAGTTTGACGTCCCTCTGCTCCGCCCGCACGGCAAGCGCTTCGAGATGCTTTCCCGCCGGGAACGGAAGCGACAGCGCCACGCCGACGCGGTCGACAAACTGCCCCGCGTGCAGGTCTGTGGAACGTCCGATCGTTTCGATGCGGTACGGCTCCGAAATATGCGGCTCGACGATCATCAGATCCGTCGTTCCGCCGCTGATGTGAACGGCATAAAACCGGTCTCGGTTCAGCAGCGTTTCGTTTCCGAACAGCGCAGCGCGAATGTGTCCGCTCTGATGGTTCGTGCGGACAAGCGGCACCCCGAGCGCCGCCGCAAGCGTCTCCGCCTGATGCAGCCCAGCCAGAAATACGGGCATGTAGCTTTCGGGCTGCGCTGTCGGCGCCGCGCTCACGGAAATGCAGGCGATATCGCTTCTGTCGATCACCGCGAACAGGTCGCAAAGCAGCGGAGAAAGCTGTTTGACATGCTGAAACAGCCCTTCGGACTGCCGTAAACCGCGTTCTCCAAAAGCCACGGAAAGCATCGTCCCCTTTGAAAAGACGATGCTCTTTCCATCCGTACATGCGACCGAGGTGGTGTAACAGCTCGTGTCGATTCCGAGACTCAACGGTTTGTGCATGCTTCGTGTGACTTTGCCACGGCGCCCAGAACGCCGTTGATGAATCCCGCCGATTTCTCGCCGCCGAATTCTTTGGCGATCTCGACCGCTTCGTTCACGGTTGCGCCGACCGGGATTCCGGATTCATACAGGATCTCGTAGACCGCAACGCGAAGGATCGACAGGTCGACCTTTGCGATTCTGCCGATCGACCAGTCTTTTGCATATTGTTCGATTTCCGCATCAATCTCGGAAAGATGCGCGCGAACGCCCTCATAGAGGCGATCGGAGAAGAGCATGTCCTCCTCCGTGAGCATGCCCCGCTCGGACTGCTCCAGCGCATCCTCCATCGAGTCGACGCCGCCGACCGTCTCCGCATAGAGACGCTTCATGGCGATTTCTCTTGACAGTGTATGGCTCATGCGTGTTTTCCTTTGAACAGATTCCGGAAGAAGTCTTTGACCGCGTCAAATCCGCCGCGATCGATCATACGGCCGAAGAAAACGGCGACGGCAACCAGAATGACCGCCAGCAGCGTCCACCAGCCGATCAGATAGATCAACAGCACAATGATCAGCGCCAGAACGCTCAGGATCACCGCCCATTTATGCTCCTGGAAAAAGTCTTTCATATCGATCCAACCTCCGTCCCGTTCGTTTACGTTCTCTTCGGCGGAATCTCCGCCTGATCGACGGTTACGTCAACGCGGCCGACTTTCGTTCCGCAAAACGAAAGGATCGCGGCGTCGATTTCATCCTGAAGCGTGTGCGTCATCTCCAGCAGAGAGACCGTCGGCGCGGTCACGACGCGCACTTCGATTTTAACGTCGTTTCCGACTGCGCGGACTTTTGTTTTACAGCTTTTGACTTCGCTTCTGCTCTTTGCGGTACACTCCGCGATCTGCGCAAGCGTCGAAAACGATACATGCGTTTCGCCGAGCGCGGTTCTTTCAAGCAAAGCGGATTTTCTGAAACTCATACGTTCTCCGATCTTGCCGTTCTGTCGGGCTTGTCCGCATAACACCGGAGTCGCCTCCGGCAGCGGAATCACTTTACGCGGTTCTCCGGTTTCGGAAGCTCCACAGGCGTCTCTTTGGCAAAGACGATCGAATTGACCGCGATGTTGACCTGAACGACCTTGAGCCCCGTCATGGTTTCGATCGCGTTCCTGACAGCTTCCTGCACGTTCTTGCAGACTTCCTGAATGCGGAATCCGTAACGAACGATGATGCTCATATCGACCGCGCATTCCACCGCGCCGATCTCAACCTTAATGCCCTTCGTATAGTTCTTCTTGCCGAGTTTTTCGCCGATTCCTTCAAATGCGGAACCGCTCATCCCGTAAACGCCGTCCACCTCTGCGGCTGCCAGCGTTGCGATCGTTGCAACGACGTCCTCTGCAAATACGATCTTTCCGTCGTTTTCTTCGGATTCGATGGTAATGTTCTTATATTCGCTCATAAAAGTTCCTCCTGAGCTTTCAATTACTATATACGGAGGTAGTATACCATCTTTCTCACAAAAAGTAAACCCATGAAAGCGATTTCGCCGTCAAAGCGTCGTGCTGATCTTCACATTCTCCGCACTTTTCCCCGTTTCCCTCAGGACAATATCCAGAATCTGAGCAACCTGTTCATCATTCAGCGCATCCGCGCCGACCACAACGTTGACGTTTCCCTTATGGATCGACACGATGACGTCCGCAAACCCCTTCGCGCGGATCAGGTTTTCCACCGTAAGCTCGGTTTCCATCGCGTTCACAAGTTCCAGCTTCTGCCGCTGCGCGTCGGAAAGCGTTTCCGTGTCCGCGCCCTGCGCAACGATCGCATCCAGATACGCAAGCTCCTGTGTGCGGGTAACGTCGCGTTCCTCGCGATAGGATGCAAAGAACCCTGCGCCCTGCGCAACGCCCTGCGCAGACACCTGCGTGACCTCGGACGGCTTCTGCGCGCCGGATTCCTTCGCCGTTTCTTTGCCGCGATTGACCAGAATGTTCGTTACCACCGCCGCGACAAGCAGCAGACACAGTCCGACCGCCGTCAGTACGCGTTTGTTCAGCCATTTCCCGTAGCGTTTCATGAAGTCTTTCATTGTTTTCCTCCTGCTTGATGTGTTGAATTACGGTTCCGTATAGGACATTTCCAGCACTTCGATCCGGTCGATCGGAATCCCCGTTGCAACGTGGACCGCCGCCTGAAGCTTCTGCCGCACCGAAAAGTCCGACGCGCCTTCCGCAACGACGATCACGCCGCGGATCACGGGCTCCTTTTCGTACAGCACGATCGGCGCATGTCCTTTCTCTGTTTCGATCGTCGCGGGCTCGGTGACCTCGCGCACCGAACGCGAGGTCTCGCTTCCGCCCGTACCGTCCGCGTTTCGCACGTCCTCATCGGTCTGCCGCACGGTCGCGGTGACGATCTCCCCGTTCGTCTCGTACGTTACGAGCACATCCACCCTGCCCGCTCCGCGAATCTTTGAAAGCACGTTGATCAGCCGCTGCTCCAAAGCGTCGCGCTCACCTGTCCGCTCCCCCGTCGTATCGGTCTCCTTCGGCACATTCGCGGTCGTTCCGCCGCAACGGATCCCGCTTCCGAACAGATAGAAAAGGACGGCAAGAAGCCCGACGGCCGCATAGAGCACATATGTGAGTACGGGGTTCTTTTTTACCTGTGCCTTCCACCATGAAGCCACGGTCCCGCCGTCCTTCTTGTGCATTATAGTCCCCCTTTCATTGCAATATGCCTGTGATCTGTTCCGCAAGCAGTTCCAGAAACAGCAGTCCGATCGCCGCTTCCGCCGCCTTTTTTACCCCGGATCGCGGCAGGATCAGTTCGCACAGCGCAAGGATCAGCCCGAACGAAGCGAGCGTCAGCGCCGCCCTGACGATCCCGTTCACATCGTCCCTCCCGCATAAAAGACCGGCGCAAGCATGACGAGCGACATGGCAAGCGCGGCAAGTTCGCACAGCATCAGGATATGCAGGGTGTCCCCCATACCCCGCAAAAGGTCCGCATACGGCTTGCCGGACAACGGCTCGGACAGCAGCGACGACGCGCGCAGACAGCCGCGCGTCAGCGCGATCGACAGCACCGGTTTCAGCGCAAGCATAAGCAGAACGACGCATCCGGTGAGCCCCAAAGCGTTCCGGACAAAGTGCATGCACCGGAACGCCGTGTCGACCGATTCGGAGAGAAGCGAGCCGATCGACGGTATGCTGCCTGCAGCAAACTTTGTCGTCTTCAGCAGCAGTCCGTCCGCGCTGCCCGCAGCGACCGACCGGACCGCCGTGACGACCAGATAAAACGAACAGGATGTCGCGAGAATCCATTTGGCGGCTCTTTGCAGCAGTTTTCCGATCGACGCAAGCCGCCCGGTGCCGCCTGCGTCCAGCGCGAGCAGCACGCCTCCGACGATCGCCGTCGGCATGACGCACGTTTCCGTCAGCTTCAGCACAATGTCCGAAAGCAGCGTATAGGACGCGGGCAGCAAAAGCGCCGTATTTTCCAGTCCGCAAAGCGACAGAAAGCCGACGATCGCAGGCAAAAACAGTTCCGCCGTGCGCTCCGTATTTGAAACCGAGCGGACCGCGCCGTGAATTTCCGCCAGCGCAAGGATCAGAACCGCTGCCGCGGCGCAGATTTTGAATGCGGTCTGCGCCGTCTGCGCAACGGGCGACGCTTCGGAAACGCCCCGCACCGAAGCGCCGAGAACGGCAAGCCCCAAAAGAAGCGCCGCCTTTGCAAGCGCGGATTTCAGGGAGGGAAGCATGCGCGAAAGAATCCGGTCCGGCTTCACATCGGTCACGGACGACTGCGTTTCGGCGAGCTGTTTCAACAGTTCGGACGGCAAAAGCGCACCGTCCCCGCCGTTCTGCCGAAACCAAGCGTCCCATTCCTTCAGGTCGATCGTTTCCAGCAGCGCATCGACTCCGTCCTGTACTTCGTCCGTCTCCGCGCACAGGATCATCGGCGTCAGCAGAATAAGAATTGCAATAACGGCTTTTCTCACGGCGCCGCCTCCCGGATCAGAGACGCGCCGGTTTCAAGCAGCGTCACGGCCGCGGGCAGCGCGCAGGAGAGGATCAGAATCCTGCCGCCGATCTCAAGCGTGCCGGCAACGGCGTTCTGCCCCGCATCCCTTGAAATGTTCACGCCGAACTCCGTAAGATATGCGATGCCGAGGATCTTTACCACCGAGCCGAGCATGGCAGTCGGGATCCGATACTCCGCGCAGATGCCGCCGAACGCTTCTGCAACGCCCGTAAAGCGGACGATGCATTCCGCAAGAAGCAGAACTGCCGTCGCGCCGCCGATCAGAACCGCGTATTCCTGCCGCACGGTACGCATTTCATACGCCGTAACGGCGCCGATCAAGGCGATCAGAACCAGCTTTTCCATTTCAGTACAGGGAGAACGTGTGCCGCACGGTTTCCAGCAGCGAGCCGATCATAGAGAGAACGAGCATCATGGCAAGCACCAACCCCGCGATCGCGGCGACCGTCGCAAGCTCCTCCCTGCCGTTCTGCCGGAGCAGCTGAACGATCACCGCCACCAGAATGCCGATACCGGCGATTTTAAAAAGAAGATTCACATCCATATCGTTTCTACCACAAAAGGATCGCCAGCCCCGTGCCCGCAAGCACACCGGAGACCTTTATTACCCGCGCCTGCCTTGCTTCCGCCTCCGCTTCGGTTTCGGCGCGGTCGAGCACGGACGACAAAAGCTGCGTCCGTCTGACAAGGTCGCTCCGCGCCGCGGAGGACAATCCCGAAAGAAACTGCCGCAGCCCCGCGCGCACCGTTTCCTGCCCTTGCAGGCGTTCGCTTGCCAGTTCCGCCGCGTCGACCTCCGTACACCCCTGCGACAGCGCGTTGAGGTAGCTTTGCAGCAGTTCGGAAAACAAGCCCTCCCGCTCCGCCGCAAGCGCCGGAAGCGAGCTCGAGCCGGCGGCGATCCGTTCCGAAAACAGCTGCAGATCGCTCCGAAGCGACCGAACGGTTTTCAGACGCGCCGTTTTCTTTGCGCCGAGACGGACGCCGATCAGCGCGCACAGCCCGAAGAGCAGGGCGATCCCGACGGTCTTCACGTTTCCGAACCGTCAAGGCGGTTTTCCTTCTCATCGCAGACCGCGCGGCACCGTCCGACGCCGTGCAGGATCACGATTCGTTTGAATACGCCTTCCGAAATCAGCTTACGGATCGCCGGACGCATCCGAAGCTCCCGAACGGACGCGCCGTGCGCGGTTGCGAGGACCGTAACGCCTTTCCCGCGCGAATCGAGCAGCGCCGCGGCGTCCTTTTCGTCGTTCAGCTCATCCATCGCAAGGATATCCGGGGAAAGCGTGGAAACAATCCGGACCATTGCGTCCGCCTTCGTAATGCCGGAAATGACGTCCGTACGCATCCCGAGATCGAACGCGATGCAGCCGGATGCGTCGCCGGAAAGTTCAAAGCGCTCGTCCGCGACGCCGACGCGGGATGCACGCATGCCGTACAGTCCGTCGGAATTGATGCGGATCAGATCCCTCAGCATCGTCGTCTTGCCGCATCCCGGCGGAGAAATGAGCAGCGCGGAAAGAAAGCGCCCGTCCTCCGTAAGATACTTCAGCAACGGCTTCGCGCAGTCTTTCACCTCGCGCACGATGCGGATGCAGACGCCGGAAACCGTCGAAAAGCCGAGCACGTTTCCCTCCGTTCGCACCATTCTGCCGGACAGACCGACGCGGCAGCCGCCGACCGTGATGAATCCGTCCCTCCGCTCGTTCTCCCACGCATACGCCGAGAACTCCGTGAGCCGCGCGGTCAGCGAGCGCAGCTCCTCCGCCGTGATCATCGGCGCCCCGTTGTTGCCGAACACGATCCGGTCGGAACCGTCGAACACAAGCTCCAGCGGCATGTCGCGTCTGAGACGGATCTCCAGAAGCGGCGCGTCGTCGTCCAGACGTTCCAATACCTCGGCAACGCTTTTCGGCAGCATCGGCGTCCATTGTTTTTTCCAGTGTTCCATGCTCGTCCCTCCCGGTTTCATCTCTATGCATGGAATCACGCGGATATGAAAACGCCGCCCGACGAGTTCCGTCGAACGGCGTAATTGGTTTCGGTTTTACAACAGCTTTCGGAATGCAAGTCCCGTGGTATGCGGCGACTGCGGCGGATCGCCGGCAAACGCGGCGCGAATCAGCGAAACCGCCTCCTCCTGCGTTTCGGTCGTGAGATAGACCGCGTAAAAGTCCAGCGGCGGAAGCTGTTTGTCGCAGAGATACAGCGGCACGCTGTTCAGAAGCGTGGAATAGCGGCGCTCTCTGCAATACAGCGGAAAGCTCGCGCCCTTGCGGTCGGTCACAACGGGACGTCCGTCGCAAGCCGCGCACCCCTTGTCGGTTCGCGCGGGGCACGAGCGCAGCTGCATCAGCGGCAGCCGTCCCGCGACGATCATGCCGAGCGGAATGTCGCTTCCGAGATCGCGCAGCTTCGGCGCGGAAAGCTCGAACGACGCAAACAGCGCGGCGACGCCCATCTGATGATACGCTTCGATCGCATCGCTGTTGGTCACATTCAGTCCGTACCCGCCGACCGGAACGAGCCCCGCCTCTCTTGCCATGCGGATCGCGCCGATGTTCTCGGCAAGGGCGTATTGAAGTCCGTTTTCCTTCAATGCGCGGAGCGTTTTCGCCACGCGCGGCTCCTCGTCCGGATAAACGAGGATCGGGATCTCGCCGACCGTGCGGTCGGTAATACATTCCGGATGTGCAAGGAGCGCATCGATTGGAAGCGAAAACCATGCGATCTTCGGATCCGGCGAGAACTGCCCGAACGACGCAAACCGCACGCAAAGTTTCGGTTCCGCTTTTCTGGGTTCGGCCGCGAGCGAAAGATCGGGTTCTTTGACCCGTCGATCCGGAATTGCCGCACGCGCCTCGTACAGCGCGTCC
>JAEEGH010004438.1_pt1 | contig 36018 bp, 29 predicted proteins | sample 9134181 | NCBI WGS metagenome assembly JAEEGH01 (sample SAMN16246544, study PRJNA631951) | gut metagenome | biome: gut microbiome; feature: rumen; material: DP-attached | host: Bos | place: Iran: Karaj | collected 2018-10
TCGTCGGGCTCGATGTTGATGACATTGAGGATCGGGCGGCCCTTGGTGTTACGCTCGCCCTCAGGCACTTCAAAGGCACGCATCCAATAGCAACGTCCCTTCTCGGTAAAGAAGAGCAAGTAGTTGTGGTTGGTGCAGGTGAAAATGTGCTCCACGAAGTCTTCCGAACGTACGGCGCTGCCTTTCGAACCCACACCGCCGCGAGTTTGCGTACGGTATTCGGTGAGAGGAGTACGCTTAATGTAGCCCTTGTGCGAGATGGTGATAACCACCTGCTCGTCGGGGATGGTGTCCTCGATGCGGAAACCGGCTGCATCGTATTTAATAATGGTACGACGTTCGTCGCCATATTTCTCTTTCAGTTCGACAAATTCGCCTTTGATGACGCTCATCAGCACGTTGTGGTCACCGAGAATCTCTTTGCAGCGCTCGATGAAGCGCAACTTCTCGTCGTATTCATCCTGCAGTTTCTGGTGGTTCAGACCGGTTAGCTGTGCGAGACGCATGTCGACGATGGCGCGGCTCTGCGGATCGCTGAAACCAAACTTGTCCATCAGTCCCTGTCGAGCATCTTCGGGATTCTTGCTGGCCTTGATGAGAGCCACAATTTCGTCGATGATGTCGATAGCGCGGAGCAGACCTTCGAGGATGTGGGCACGTTTCATGGCCTCGTCCATCTCGAACTGGGTGCGGCGGGTGACCACCTCTTCGCGGTGTTCAACAAAATACTGAATCAATTGCTTGAGATTCAACAGTTGTGGACGACCGTGCACCAGGGCGATGTTATTCACAGCAAAACTACTCTGCAGTTCGGTGAATTGGAACAACTTGTTCAGTATGACGTTGGGGACCACATCGTGGCGAAGCATATACACCACACGGATGCCATCCTTATCGCTCTCGTCGCGGATGTCGGTGATGCCTTCAATCTTGCCGGCCTTTACCAACTCGGCGGTCTTCTTGATCATCTCGGACTTGTTGACACCATAAGGGATGGTCGACGCCACAATCATGTTGCGGCCTTTCGCATCCTCCTCGATTTCGGTGATGGCGCGGATGATGATGCTGCCGCGGCCCGTGTTGTATGCTTCTTTGACGCCGTTGTAGCCATAGATGATGCCGCCCAGAGGAAAGTCGGGAGCCTTGATATATTGCATCAGTTCATCGATGGTGATTTCCGATTCCCATTTGCCAGACTCAGCTTTCCATTGACCCCGGTCGATATAGGCTATGCAGCCCTCGAGGACCTCGGTGAGGTTGTGTGTGGGCATATTTGTGGCCATACCCACGGCAATACCGTTGGATCCGTTAATGAGCAGGTTGGGAATCTTGGCGGGCAGCACCGAAGGTTCCTCGCCCTCGTTATCATAGGTGGGTACCATGTCGACGGTATTCTTGTCGATATCTGCCACCAACTCGTTGCTTATCTGCTTCAGGCGCGCCTCGGTATAACGCATAGCAGCAGGCGAATCGCCGTCGATAGAGCCGAAGTTACCCTGTCCGTCGACCAGCGTGTAGCGCATTGACCAGTCCTGAGCCAGACGCACCAGGGCGCCATAAATGCTCGAGTCGCCGTGAGGGTGGTACTTACCCATCACGTCACCCACTATACGTGCCGACTTTTTGGTAGGAGTGTTGTAGAGGATGCCGTTCTCGTTCATCGAATAGAGGATGCGACGGTGCACCGGTTTAAAACCGTCGCGCACGTCGGGCAGAGCCCTCGCCACGATGACCGACATGGCATAGTCGATATAGGCCGTTTTCATCGTCGTCTCTATGTCGACTCTTTTGATTCTGTCGTTTTCTAAAGCCATCAGTCGTTAAATATTATTATATATTATTGTATTCTAATTTATTATATGCATATTATGTTTCTATGCTAAAAAACAAAGATACGAAAAAAATCCGACATTGCAATATGACCTCCTTTTTTTTTATTAACAATCTTCTATGCGAAGGAGAACAAAAACATTTATAAAGATGAGTCGCACCAAGTTTCCACTGACAGACAGAAAACACTAATTCACATTGTGATGTTGATAATAATCTTTGGCATGAAAGTTGCAATCAAAATATTAGTAGTAATTTTGCACCACGAAATTTTATACAATGGAAGCGAACCTAAGTGATAATACAAGGAAGGCCATAGCCTTCAGCCGCGACGAGGCTATCCGTCTGAAAAACGGCGGCATCGGCGTTGAACACCTTTTCCTTGGCATGGCCCGTCTGCCCGAGTGCTCGGCCATGACCATGTTGTCGACTCTTGGCGTCAACACAGCCGCTTTCCGTGAACGGCTGGAGAACCAGGTGAGTCAGGCACAGAGCGACATACGCTATGCTGCCGACAGTGAAATTCCCATGCTGCGACAGACCGAGAAAGTACTGCGACTGAGTTATCTGGAAAGCATCAAACTCAAATCGTCCGACATTCGAACCGAACACCTCATCCTGGCCATGCTGCAAGAAAACGATAATCTGGTGGCCAGTATGTTGAATCGCGATGGTGTTGACTACGATCGCTTTGCTAAACTTGTACGTAGCGATAGTGGCTTGGAACCTACCGGCAACACAGACTTTAGCAGCCAGACCAGCGACGACGATATCGACGATGCCTTTGCCGACCCGGTGACAGAAAGTGGGAAAAGCAAGGCCGAAAACGGGAAGGGCAAGAACGGTACTCCGGCCCTGGAGACATTCGGCCGTGATCTCACCAAACTGGCGCAGGACGGTAAACTCGACCCCATCATCGGCCGACAGAAAGAGATGGATCGCATCGCACAGATTCTCAGCCGTAGGAAGAAAAACAACCCTATCCTCATTGGTGAGAGCGGTGTGGGCAAGAGTGCCATTGCCGAAGGCCTTGCCATCCGCATTAGCGAAGGGCGTGTGCCGCGGACGCTCTATGGCAAACGACTGCTGAGTCTCGACCTGGCCTCGCTGGTGGCTGGAACCAAGTATCGTGGACAGTTCGAGGAGCGCATGAAAGCTATCATCAACGAGCTTGAACAGCATCCTGAAATCATCATCTTCATTGACGAGATTCACACCATTGTGGGAGCAGGATCGGCCAGCGGCTCGCTCGACGCCAGCAACATGTTCAAGCCCGCCCTGGCTCGCGGCGTCATCCAGTGCATAGGCACCACTACCTTGGACGAATACCGCCAATACATCGAAAAGGACACCGCCCTCGAACGACGTTTCCAAAAAGTGCTCGTGGAACCTGCCACTGCCGAGGAAACTCTTGAGATCCTGACTAACATAAAAGAAAAATACGAGGAGCACCACTTGGTGGTCTACAGCGAGGCCGCATTGAAGGCTTGTGTGGAACTCACCGAACGCTACGTCAGCGACCGCCTGCAGCCCGACAAGGCCATCGATGCCCTCGACGAGGCTGGTGCACGAGTACATATTGCCAATATGCAGGTGCCCGAGGAAATTGTCAACCTCGAGCAGGAGGTAGCACGCGTGGCGGAACGAAAGAAAAGTGTGCTGGCCGAGAAACGCTACAGCGAGGCCGCCGAATTGCGCGACCAAGAACGCGACCTCGATGGCAAGTTGGCCGATCTGAAACGCCAATGGGACGCCGACGAGCGCGAACGACAAGTAACCGTTACCGACCAGGACGTAGCCGCTGTGGTGGCCATGATGACCGGCGTACCCATGGAACGCATCGCCGAGAGCGAGAGCAACCGCCTGCTGAGTATGGAGAAAGAACTGAAAGGCAGCGTTGTGGGACAGGACGAAGCCATAGCACAGATTGCCAAAGCCATCCGCCGCAACCGCGCCGGACTGAAGGACCCCAACCGCCCCATCGGCAGCTTCCTCTTCCTTGGACCCACCGGCGTCGGCAAGACCTACCTGACAAAGATTTTGGCCAAATACCTCTTCGACAGCGAAGCCGCCATGATACGCATCGACATGAGCGAGTACATGGAGAAGTTCGCCGTGAGCCGCCTCATCGGAGCGCCTCCGGGATATGTGGGCTACGAAGAAGGTGGCCAACTCACCGAACGTGTACGCCGCAAACCCTACAGTATCGTTCTGCTTGACGAGATTGAGAAGGCCCACCCTGATGTCTTCAACGTGCTGCTACAGGTGCTCGACGACGGCCGACTCACCGACGGCATCGGCCGCAAGGTCGACTTCCGCAACACCATCGTCATCATGACCTCTAACATCGGGAGCCGACAACTGAAAGACTTCGGTGTCGGCGTGGGATTCGCCACCGCCGCCCGCGAAGCCGAGAAGTCTCAGATGCAGCGCGATGTCATAGAGAAGAGCCTTAAAAAAGCTTTCGCTCCCGAATTCATCAACCGTATCGACGATATCATCTACTTCAACTCTCTGGGGCGCGGAGAAATACACAAGATTATCGACATCGAACTGCGAGGCCTCTTCGAACGTATCCGCAAGATGGGCTTCGAGGTGAGGATGGACGAGAAAGCCAAAGACTTCATTGTGGCCAAAGGTTGGGACGAGAACTATGGTGCCCGTCCTCTGCGACGCGCCATCCAACGCTACGTCGAAGACGACTTGGCCGATGAAATCATCAAGGCCGACATCCTTCCCGGCGACACCATTGAAATCACTGCCGACGACGACCACGTCTTTTTCAACATTGAGAAAGGCGAAACCAGCCGTCAACTCGACGAAGCCCTCGCACCTGAGCCTGCAACCCAGGGAGAATAAGATTGGTTAGAGAACCTCTGCCAGCAGTCCGGCGGCGTCGGCCACCATCTCGGGGCAGGGTTTCTTGCCTTGGGACAACAGTCTGCCACAGACGATGTCGCCTTCTTCGGTGCGGAATTTCTCCACCAAAGCACGCACGTCGGCAGTGTGGCCCGTGAGACCGCAAACCATCGCCATTCCGCTCACACAACCGCACACCTCCCTCATTCCCGCAAGACCGCGACCGAAGGGGGCGGCAACCTTCATGGCGGCATCGGCGTCGATGGGCAGCTTGTCTGCGTAGGCCATCACCACCGACTGGCAGCAGTTGCAGCCCTGCTTGTGGAGAGCACGGGCCTTCTCTGTTCGTTCTTCTTTAGTCATAACTCTTAAATCTTAACTGCTTAAACATTTCCCATATCACAATGGCAGCGGCGCAGCTGACATTGAGCGAGTGCTTGGTGCCGTACTGCGGTATCTCCAGACAACCGTCGCAGAGCGGCAGAAGCCCCTCCTGCACTCCCTCTATCTCGTTGCCCAGGATGATGGCCAGGTGCGCAGGCGCCTCGCCTGCCTCCGGGTGCGCAACCGTCCCGGTTGCATGATGCAGGCGGGACGCCTGCGTACCCAGCTTAATGCTGTCGTCCACCTGCTCCACGGCGTACACCTTGTAGCCCTGCTCCTTGAGAGCACGCACGCATTCAGCGGTGTCCTCGTGGTAGCTCCACTCCACGCTCTCCTCGGCGCCGAGGGCCGTCTTATGTATCTCTCGGTGCGGCGGCGTAGCCGTGATGCCACAAAGGGCGATATGCTCCACGCGGAAGGCGTCGCTTGTACGGAACACCGACCCGATATTGTTCAACGACCGCACATTGTCGAGCACCACTGTCAGCGGCAGCTTCTCGCTCTGGCGAAACTCCTCCACCGATAGCCGGTGCATCTCCTCGGTTGTCAGCTTGTGTGTCATCTCTCTGTAGGTCTAAACTTGACGGCATAGTAATACTTCACGCGGACAAGAGTGTTGCGCTGGCGCCCGGGAACCCATCGGGGCATCATCCGCATCACACGCAGAGCTTCCTCGTCGGTCTCCTCGTCGATACCCCGCAGCACCTTGAGGTTCGTCAGTCGTCCAGTGCGTTCAACGACAAACTCTACATACACCTTCCCCTCCACCTGTCGTGGATTGCGCAGGTTGCGATTCACAAAGGCCTGCAGCGAATCCTCTCCCCCGGGAAACTCCGGTTCGTTCTCAACAACAGTAAACACATTGTCGAAAAAGAATTCCAGCTTATCGTAGATGGGGCTGTCTCCCACTACGCGTCCCGTGGTGTCCAGGAAAAAGAAATGATTATCCTCCATCTGTAGCATCTCGATCTCATCGTCCAGACTGTCCCTGATGGTAACCAATGTCGACCCTGCCGTCTCTTCCAACGGCAAATGGTAGATAGAAACCAGGCATTTGTGCCCTGCAATTTCCGTCACACCGTCCATTTGCATCATGCAACTCCGGATATCCGATCCATAATGATACTCTGGATGGAATGTACCTATACCCACGGATCTTATCTGCGATGTCCAGTCGTAATCATACTGTGCCAGCACCAACATCACACTGTCCGGCACCTCCATCGCCTCAACAGCATCAGTCAACTGCCGCTCCAGTACACTGTCAACAAAACGGTAGTTCTTCATCAGATACTGCACATCGTTTATCTTGTTGCCGCACGACGACACAAGCATCACCGCAAAACCTATGAGCCACAGCCTTTTCAATTCTTAATTCTTAATTCTCAATTCTCACCCTACGCTTCCTTCCAGAGATATCGATAAAAGTTTCTGCGCCTCGACGGCGAACTCCATGGGGAGTTTCTTCAGCACATCCTTGGCGTAGCCGTTGACGATGAGACCTACAGCGCTCTCGGGACTGATGCCGCGTTGCTGGCAGTAGAAGAGCTGGTCCTCGCTGATCTTAGATGTGGTGGCCTCGTGCTCCAGGATGGCCGTGTGGTTGTCGGCCTTGATGTAGGGCCAAGTGTGGGCGCCGCACTGGTCGCCAAGCAACAGACTGTCGCACTGCGAGTAGTTCCTCGCATTGTCAGCTCCCTTGCCTATCTGCACCAGTCCGCGGTACGAGTTGTGGCTCTTGCCAGCCGAGATGCCCTTGCTCATGATGGTCGAATGGGTGTTTTTGCCCACATGTATCATCTTGGTACCGGTGTCGGCCTGCTGGTAGTTGTTCGTCACAGCGACAGAATAGAACTCTGCCGTGGAATCATCTCCCTGCAGTATGCACGACGGATATTTCCACGTGACGGCAGAACCCGTCTCCACCTGCGTCCAGCTGAGCTTCGAGTGCGACCCCTTGCAGATGCCGCGCTTGGTGACGAAGTTGTAGATGCCGCCCTTGCCATCCTTGTCGCCCGGGTACCAGTTCTGCACCGTGCTGTACTTCACCTCGGCATCCTTCATCACCACAATCTCCACGATGGCGGCATGCAGCTGGTTCTCATCGCGCTGCGGAGCCGTGCAGCCTTCCATGTAGGAGACGTAGGCACCCTCATCGGCCACTATCAGCGTGCGCTCGAACTGGCCTGTGCCCTTGGCGTTGATGCGGAAATAGCTGCTCAGTTCCATCGGGCAGCGCACCCCCTTGGGGATGTAGCAGAAGGAGCCGTCGCTGAAGACGGCGCTGTTCAAGGCGGCGAAGAAGTTGTCGGTCGACGGCACCACGGAACCTAAATACTTGCGAACCAGGTCGGGGTGTTTTTGCACGGCCTCGCTGATGGGCATGAAGATGATGCCCTTCTCCTCGAGGGCTTTCTGGCTGGTGGTCTTCACGCTCACGGAGTCCATGATGGCATCGTAGGCCACTCCGGCCAGCGCCTCGCGCTCACGCAACGGGATACCGAGCTTGTCGAAGGTGGCCAGCAGTTCGGGGTCTACCTCGTCCATGCTCTTCTTTTTCTCCTGCTTGGGAGCAGCAAAGTAGATGATGTCCTGATAGTTCGGAGACTCATACTCCAAGTGGGCCCAGTCCGGCTCCTTCATCTTCTGCCAGCGGCGGAACGCCTCGAGGCGGAACTCGAGCAGCCACTCGGGCTCGCCCTTCTTCTTCGAAATCAAACGCACGATATCTTCGTCCAACCCTTTGCGGATCGTCTCGGTGTCAATATCGGTAGTAAATCCCCATTTATACTCTTCACTTGTAACTTCCTGAATTATATTTTTTTCGTCGTTGTCCATTATATTAAAAAAATAACTTTTCGGTTGCAAAAATACGAAAAAAGAACGACATACGGCGGTATTTTTATCAACAATGAAAACTACCCGAAAGACAAAATGTTAACAACTCTTAAATATCAACTACCTACCACAACCCTATCAACACCTACCGTGGTAGGAGTTGGTTAGGAGTTGGTAAGGAGATGGTAGGGAGTTCATACGTATGTGGTACAAAGGATTAGGCAAGAAAAAAGGGCACCTGTGGAATAAGAGGTGCCCTGGAGTATTTTTCGCTTGGAAATTTAACTTAACAATTGTTAAGATTCTTTAGTTTGCGGTTAATCCAGATTGCGTAGGGGATGCAGAGGAGGAAGGAGAGGAGGTCGGCGACGGCCTGCGCCATCTGTACTCCTGTCAAGCCGAGCCAGAGGGGCAGCAGGAGCAGGGCCGGAAGGAAGAAGAGGCCGTTGCGGCAGACACTTAGCAGCGTGGCGGGGCCGGTGAGGCGGATGTTCTGGAAGAGCATGCCGGTGGTGGTGAAGAAGGCCACCAGGGGGAAGGCTGCGCACTGCCAGCGGAGGGTGACGGCGCCAATATCGATAAGCACGGGGTCTTCGGCGCGGAAGAGAGCAACTATCTGTGGTGCGAACAATAGGCCGACAGAAGAGATAACGAGCAAGAAGGCCGTGCCTATACAGGTGGCGAAGAGCCACGACTCACGCACACGGCCATAGAGCTTGGCCCCATAGTTGTAGCCACATACAGGCTGGAATCCCTGAGAGAAGCCCAACACGACACTGAAGGCGAACATCATGATGCGAGTCACGACAGCAAACGCCGCCACAGCACTCGCCTCCTGTCCCGGAGCGGCATAAAGTTTGGCACAATAGTTCAGCGAAACGGCGGCAGCACAGTTGAACACCTGCCGAAAAAGAGAAGGAAGTCCGCCCCTGAATATCTCATAATATACTTTCAATGAGGGCTTGAAGTCAAGCAATCTTATGTGCACACTTTCAGGACGGAAAGTTCCAGACAAAAGTAGACACCAGGCAAAGATCTGACTGATGGCTGTGGCCAGTGATGCACCGCTCACCCCCATGTCAAAAGTGAAAATAAAAAGTGGGTCGAGAGCAATATTGAGGATGGCACCGCTGACAATACCTACCATACCGAACTGAGCGTTTCCTTGGAGACGAAGTTGGTTGTTGAGGGTAAGAGCAGACATCATGAACGGCGTAGCCAGAACGATATAGCGCAGATAATCATTAGCATAGGGTACCACACCTTCCGGGGCTCCTAGGATGCGGCTCAACCATCCAAGATTGGGCAGGAAGAATAGCGCCGCCACCGCTCCCAAAAGGAAGGGAGTGATGAAACCGACGGTGGCCACAACCGACGCCGAAGACACATTCTTGGCACCTAACGCTCTGGAAATGTGGTTGCCGCTGCCGTGTCCGAAGTAGAACCCGAGTGCTTGGATGAAGGTCATGTAGGCGAAGGAGATGCCGATGCCGGCGGTGGCCGGGGTGCTGAGACGGCCGATGAAGGCGGCGTCGACAATATTGTAGAGGGCGGTGGTGACCATGGCGATGATGGTGGGCACGGCCATTTTGCAGACCAAGCTTTTGACGGGCTTGGTGGTCATCTGGTTGTATTTGTCTTCGAGGTTCAAGGGGGGAGGTTATTTGCGGATGATGTCGGTGTTGCCCATGTGGTTGCGGAGTTGGGCTTTGGTGACATGAGAGTTGCCGTTGCGGACATATTCGACGTCGACTTGGTCGCCCGGGGAGAAGAGACCGAGCTCTTCCATCATTTCAGAGAAGGTGTTGACTTCTTTGCCGGCGACGCGGAGAATGATGTCGCCTGGGAGGATGCCCGCGCGATCGGCTGCGCCTTGGGGGTTGACTTTCATGACATAGAGACCTTTGGTGTCGCGGGCGCTGGTTTGGCGTGCGACGGAGGCGTCGACTTCGGTGACCTGGACACCGAGGTAACCGCGCTGGACGTAACCATAGTGCTGGAGGTCGAGGGCGACTTTGAGTGCGAGGTTGGAGGGGATGGCGAAGGAGTAGCCGATGTAGTTGCCGCTGTTGCCAGAGGCAATGGCAGTGACGATGCCGATGAGTTGGGCGCGGGAGTTGACGAGGGCGCCGCCGCTGTTGCCGGAGTTGACGGCGGCATCGGTCTGGAGGAAGGATTCGAGAGGGGTTTCATTGGAGCGTGGGTTGTCGATGATGTGCATGTTGCGGGCTTTGGCGCTGATGATGCCGGAGGTGACGGTGGAGGTGAGGTTGAAGGGGTTGCCGATGGCGAGGACAGGCTCACCGATGCGCACGAGGTCGCTGTTACCGAAGGGGATGTAGGTCAAGTTTTCAGCCTCGACTTTGATGACGGCGAGGTCAGTGGCGGGGTCGTTGCCGACGAGCTTGGCGGGCAGTTCGCGACGGTCGTTGAGGGTGACGGTGATGCGCTCGGCATCCTGTACCACGTGGTTGTTGGTGAGGATGTAGCCGTCGGTGGTGATGATGACGCCGGAGCCGTAGGCGCTATAGGTTTGGCGCTGCACGCCGCGCTCGATGATGAAGCCGAAGAACGACTGGTAGAGCGGTGTGAGTTGCGTCATCTCGGTCTTAATGTGGACGACGCCGTCAATGGAGGCCGCGGCGACATCGGTAAAGTCGGTGAGGGTAAGGTTGGGCCGGGGAGCGGACTGTTGAGTGTCGATGGCGGAGGGTTGGGAAGCAGGCATTTCGGCAGGTTGAGCGTTGCACGATTGCATTGCAAACAAGAGAGTTACGGCGATGGTTGAAATGATTCTGTTCATAGGACAATGGTGTTAAACTATGTTAAAAAAAACAGGTCGGTTATAGAGAAACGGCATTTTGGCTGTTATATTATATATGTACGCTCTCCGAATCCGACGTACCTTTAAACAAAAAAAAGGGCTTTTTATTGCCCTGAGAAGAAAAAAATATGTATATTTGCAAAAAATAAAAGAGATGAGGAGATTGTTCCTTTTAACCTTTATCGCGCTGATGCTCACACCCTTTACCGCCAATGCCAACGGCGGCCCGGTGATTGAGTTGTCGGCCATGCGGCTGTCGCGGACTCCGGTGATGCGCCATTGCCCCGAGGTGAGGCTGATACGCGAGGAGGCGCGCTTCACGCCCGACGGCCGCTATACCCGGGTGGAGGTGAAATACCTGCTGCAGAACACAACGGAGAAGACCTTGGAGAACCTCTGGTATGGATTCCCGATAGACTGGTACGGAAGCCAGGACAGCGTCGGGTTGGCCACAGTGCAACCCTTCACCGACGGCTACGGCCAGGAGGTGGGCTGGAGAGAACGCTATATTCAGGATGTATTTTTTTCCCTTGACGGAGAAGAACTTATCACGTTTTTCTCGGCCGACACAGTGCTCCGCCACGGGCATCCGCTGCCGCAATCGTTACATGAAGAGGGAGAACCCCAAGCCTTGTGGGACAGCGTGGGGGATGCCGGCGGATTCTTCACCGTGGAGTGCGACCTGAACCGCCGCTGGTACTATACCTCGCTGTATATCAAAGCTGGAGAGGTGGTAGAGCTTGTCGTCAGCTATCGCATTCACAACGCCGTGGAAGTTTGGGGCGAAGCGATGGAAATCTTTGAGAGCACTCAGGACTATGCCACCTTTGAATACGACTTCAGCCCAGCCTCCTACTGGGGCAACGGCTATGTGGACGAACTCTTTATTGAAGTGGACACGATCGGGATGAGAAACAAGGCTGAATATTTGGGCTTCGGCAAAGGATTTCCCATGGAGAACACCTCTGACAGCCGCTGGACGCTGACACTGAAAGATGTGGATTTGGCGAAAGCCGAGCCTTTCAAAATGGGTTATCAATATTATGATAATGCAAAACGCACTGTCAACCAGTTGCTCGCCATGCGCATCAGCCCGTCGCACTACGAAATCATCCCCTCGGGAGTGGACAAGAAATACCCCATCGGAAACCTCTCGGACTTTGACCTGAAAACCGCCACAGTGCTGCGGCCGGACAAAGAGGGGAAATACCGCCTCACGCTGCACATGATTGATTCAATAGAGGTTACAGGCATCATCATCGTTCCCGGCTACGGCAAAGACTCCACCTCGTGGTACAACAACAGCCGCATATGCAGCATTAAGGCCGATGCGTTCCACAGCTACTGGAACAGCGTGCGGAAAGTTTCCACTCCAAAGAGCTTTGACTGGCAGGGGCTGATTGACGCGTCGATAAAGTATTCTCTCCGTTACGAAGACTACTATTACAACGAAGAAACCCACTGGAGTCCAGAGGTCTATAGAGGAGCACCTTATATCAAGGATGTACACTTTGAAGTCACAGACATTATCAAAGGCAACAAGTATGACGACCTCTGCATCAGCGAGATAATCGTGCTTGGAACACCTAAAAAAAGATACTGATGAAAGGAAAACTGAGCATCATAGCGCTGACGATGCTGCTGGTGGCATGCGGAAGCCTCCGCCAGACGGCCGAGGAGCCTGAACGGCTGAAGGCCAAGAAGATGACAAGCCTGTCGACCGCCGAAAAGGGAGAAGGTCCCGACGAAGGCTACTCCTACCGCACCATACGCGACGGGGAGACGTTCATCGGCTGCCTGATGGAACCCACGGACACCCTTCTCTCAAGATGGACCATAAGTTTTTATCTGCACAGAACAGATGTGACACCCCTCAGCGGCATCACGCTGAAGGAGTTGCGGAAAGCTGAACAACAGATGGTTGACATACTCAACGACTACGTAGATTGGGCCCAACAGGTACACTACTGCTTCACTTCGCCGCGATTCTACGACCACAGTCGGCAATACCTCTTCTACGACGACCCAGCGGGCCATCGGCACCTGTTCCTCACGTTCATTGACTTCGGCAATGAGCCGGAAGACCTGCAAGGGATAGTGTCGGTTTGCGACGGAGGTGACGGTTTTTGGCAGGCCGACTTCGACCTCACGGAGAGAAAGCTGAAGTGGTTCGATGTCAACGGCCCCGCCATCTATATGGTTCCGGGACGCGGCAAGGTGCCTCGTGGGCTACGGAAGAAAAGCCGCTTCTATTCAGGGGTATACGCTCCCTTTAATTACATCGATGAAGAGGAACTTCCCGAAGCTGCCAAAACCTTCTGCGACCAACGGCTGACAAAAAATCTGCAACGCAGAGAAGACGGACTGTTTTGCTATGACATACTCAACGGTCCCCGAGCCTATTTCGACAGCACGGGCAACTTCGTGGCATCGATGGCCGAAACATGGGACAAGGAGATAGACATGGAGGAATACTTCTCATCGATGATGCCCGCCCTGGAGACCATGATGAACATCATGCAGCTGGACTTGCAGCGGCACGACGACGAAGGGCAACTGAATGTGTTCTGGGTGGAGCGCATCGAAGGCAAGTGGCTGATAGGCGCCGTCATGCGGAAGGATTATGAATTCGGAACCGAAGCCTTCTACACCTTCAACGATCAAGGTGAGCTGGTGGGTGTCGACCGACTGCGACACTGAAAAAGAATACTATGGAAAAAGGAAAGCTGATATTGTTCCCCGTGCCCATCGGGGCTGAAGAGATGGGCTGCTCGCTGCCGGCGCACAACCTGGAGCTGCTGGCCACCTGCCACACCTTCATCGTGGAGGAGCTGCGCACAGCGCGGCGGTTCCTCAAAAAGGCTGGGTTCCCCTACCCTATCGACGACACTGTCTTCCTGGAGCTTAACGAGCATACCACCCATGAAGAGATAGGCGGCTATCTGGATGCCGCAGAGCGTGGCGAGAACATCGGCCTGTTGAGCGAGGCGGGGCTGCCCTGTGTGGCCGACCCGGGGGCGATGATTACCAAGGTGGCGCAGCGGCGCGGCATCGAGGTGGTGCCACTGGTGGGACCCTCGTCGCTGATGCTGGCGCTGATGGCATCGGGATTCAATGGTCAGTCGTTCGCTTTCGTGGGCTATCTGCCGGTGGACAAGAGCAAGCGCGCCGCCGCCATCCGCCACCTCGAGGAGCGTGTGCATCGCGAGCACCAAACGCAGATATTCATCGAGGCTCCCTACCGTAACAACCAGATGCTCGAGGCGTTATGCACCACATTGAACCCGCAGACGATGATTTGTGTGGCCTGCGACCTGACGCTGCCGACACAACAAATACGCTCGCTCACGAGTGCAAAGTGGAAAGTGGAAAGAGAGAAGATTAATCTCCACAAACGTAATACCGTGTTCCTTATCGGAGAATAAGGCTACTGATAGACCATGCGGCGGGTGCCGTCGGACATTACCTGCTGGATAATCTCACAGACCATCTGCTTCAGTTCGTCGATGAACTGGTGCGAGTCGTACTTGTGCGCCTCGATGTCGCGCAGTTTCTTCTCCCACTGGCCCGTGAGTTCGGCACTCTTGAGGAGTTCCTCCTGGATGACGCCTATGAGGGCAATGCCTGTGGGCGTAGGCTCCAGACTCTTGCGAACCTTCTGTATATACTGCCGCTTGTAGAGTGTCTCGATGATGGCGGCACGCGTCGAGGGACGGCCGATGCCGTTGGCTTTGAGGGCGTCGCGCAGTTCCTCGTTGTCCACCATCTTGCCGGCCGTCTCCATGGCGCGGAGGAGGGTGGCTTCGGTGTAACGTTTGGGCGGTACCGTCTGTTTCTTTGCCAAAGTTGGTTTGTGAGAGCCATGCTCCCCTATTTCAAATGTAGGCAACACTTGCTCCTCTTCATCGCCTTTCTTATTCTCGTCGTCAGGTGTTTCGCTGCGACCACCAAAAACCACACGCCATCCATCTTCCAATATTTGTTTGCCTGTAGCCTTAAATTCTATCTTTTCCACATTACCCAGTACTGTAGTTGTACTGAATACGCAGTCTGGATAGAACACAGCAATGAAACGACGTGTCACAAGGTCGTATACACGTTTTTCATCAAGACTGAGGCTGACATTTTGTGGATTCAACCCTGTGGGGATTATTGCATGGTGATCAGTCACCTTACTACTATCAAATACTTTCTCGCTTTTCCGCAGAACACTACCCATTAATGGCTGGACAAGTGGTGCATAAGGGACTAAACCCTGAAGAATTTTTGGGCACTTGGCATAGATGTCATCGGAAAGGTATGTGGTGTCAACACGTGGATAAGTTGTGAGTTTTTTTTCATAAAGACTCTGGATATGTTTCAGAGTATCGTCAGCAGAAAAACTGTACTTTTTATTGCACTCAACCTGTAAACTTGTCAAGTCGAATAGCCGAGGAGGAAGTTCTGTACCAGACTTTTGTTCTATATCAATGATTGTAAAATCCTTACTTTTAATCGCCTCCAATAGTATCGGACCATCTTCGGGTTTGGTTATTTTACCTTTAGAATAAGTAAAGACCACATTGCGGTATATGGTGCTGAGAATCCAGTATTTCTCCGGCTTGAAGTTTTTAATCTCAAAGTGGCGTTTGACAATCATGGCCAGAGTGGGGGTCTGGACGCGTCCGATGCTGAGGACCTGTCCTTTGGCCTGAGCGAAGCGGATGGTGTAGAGGCGTGTGGCGTTCATGCCGAGGAGCCAGTCGCCGATGGCGCGGCAGAGGCCGGCCTCGTAGAGGCTCTGATATTCGTCCTGCGGCTTGAGTTGCGAGAAGGCTTCGCGGATAGCTTCTTCGGTGAGCGAGGAGACCCAGAGGCGCTGCACTGGACATTTCGCCTTGGCCTTTTGCATCACCCACCGCTGGATGAGCTCACCCTCCTGCCCGGCATCGCCGCAGTTGATGATACTATCGGCGGCCTGCATCAGCCGCTCGATGGTCTTGAATTGTTTCTCGTAGCCTTGGTTATCGATGAGTTTGATGCCGAAACGTGGAGGAATCATGGGCAACGAGCCGATGCTCCAGCGGCGCCACTGGTCGCAGTAGTCCTGCGGCTCCTTGAGACAGCAGAGATGACCGAAGGTCCATGTCACCTGATAGCCGTTGCCCTCCATATAGCCGTCGTGCGAGGTATTGGCACCCAACACCTTGGCTATTTCCTTCGCCACACTTGGTTTCTCAGCAATGCAAACAATCATTTCGTCAATTGTAAAGCGCTCCAGCCGTCGCGGTTTTTCTTGCTTTTCAGGGTCATGCCAAGCTCATTGGCGCGAGCGATGAGGACACCCTCGTCGGCCTCGTAGAAGCCACTGAGCAGCAGGGTGCCACCGACGTTGAGCACGGCAGCGTAACGTTCCATGTCGGCAAGGAGGATATTGCGGTTGATATTGGCGATGATAATGTCAAAATTGCCCTGCAGTGTGCCGGCATCGCCCAGTTTCAGAGTGATATCCACGTTGTTGGTAGAGGCATTCTCGCGAGCATTATTGAAGGCCCATTCATCGATGTCGACGCCTTCCACATAGTCGGCGCCACGCATCTTGGCGAGGATGCCAAGCACGGCAGTGCCGCAGCCCATGTCGAGCACTCGGCGGCCCACCATATCGAGCTCGGCCACATAGCTGAGCATCATATAGGTGGTGGGGTGATGGGCGGTGCCAAAGCTCATCTTCGGCTCGATAATCAGCTCGTAGTCGACGTCCGTGCGATGGGAATGGAACGGTGCACGTACCCATACGCTGCCACCGTTGTATTCCACGAGGACGGCTTGATGGCCCTTTTCCCATTCCTCATTCCAGTTCTTGTCCTCCATCTCCTCTACCGTGTATTTCAGCGGCACGGGGAAGGTCTCCACCGTCACCTCGAGGAAATGCTTGTCATATTGGTTTGCGGGGACATAGGCCTTCACCCCGTCCTTGGTCTCGACAAAACTCTCGTAGGGGCCTTCGTTGCCCAACGTGTCGACCAGTATGTCGCGGAACAGACTGGTGTCGTCCATTGTAAATGTTACTTCAATATATTTCATTCTGGTTTAAGGTTTAAGGTTTTAAGGGGCTGGGTATTCCACTTTTGTCAAAAACAAACCGCATGCCGGCATACTCACGCCGGCGGCACAGCGGTTCTTCTGTTCGACGATGTCTCTCAGGCCGCTGATGGTCAACTTTCCTCTTCCCACATCGAGCAGGGTGCCCGTCACCGAGCGCACCATATTTCTCAGGAAACGGTTGCTCCTGATGGTAAACACCAACTCCTCCCCCACTGCGTCCCAGTGTGCCTCTGTCAGGTGGCAGATATTTGTCTTCACTTGTGTATGCAACTTGGCGAAACTCGTAAAGTCTTCATATTCCATCAACACCTGCGCCGCCTCGTTCATCTTTTCCATGTCGGGACGGTAGTAGATGCGACAGTATTGTCCCTGATGAAACGGCAGACGACGGTCGCTTACATGATATTGATACGTGCGAGCAACGGCGTCAAACCGTGCATGTGCATTGTCGGCCACAGGATAGATGTCGAAAATGGCGATATCGGGAGGGAGGTAATTGTTGAGTTTAAAAACAAGGTGCTTGCAGTCGAAAGGCTCGGCGTCGAAATGGGCATAGAAATCGCTCGCATGGACGCCGGTGTCGGTCCTGCCGCAGCCGACGACCGCAATCTTCTGCCGGAGCAGCGTCGACAAAGCCTCCTCGAGCGTCAGCTGCACCGTTGGCAGCCCCGGCTGTGTTTGCCAGCCGTTGTAGGCAGCCCCGTTGTAGGCCAGATGTATGAAATAGCGCCCCATGGCGGATCAGGCACGCTTTTTAATCAACATCGAGAAGACCACACTCACTACCAGGATACCCAGGATAACGGCCAGCGAGACCAGTGTCGGGATATGCCAGCCAAAAATCTCGCCACCAATCATCTTCACGCCGATGAACACCAGCAGCACACCCAAGCCATAATGCAGCAGCCAGAAACGGTCGGCCACGTCGCTCAACAGGAAGAACAGCGAGCGCAATCCCATGATGGCAAAGATGTTGGAGGTATAGACAATTACCGGATTCTTGGTCACCGAGAAGACGGCCGGGATGGAGTCGACGGCGAAGATGATGTCCGAGAATTCAATCACCAACAGGACCAGGAACAACGGTGTCATCTTGCCCATGTAGAAAAAATCGTGGCCGTGGTTCTCGCGAGCAACGGGGAAATGCTTCGACGCGAAACGCACCACAGGATGATTCTCTGTCTCGATCTGCTCGTCGCCCTTGTTAAGAAACATTTTCACACCGCTGTAGATGAGTATGGCGCCAAACACCGCCAGCAGCCATGCGAACTTGCTAATCAAGCCTGCCAGGGCGAAGATGAAGATGAATCTCAGCACGATGGCTCCGAAGATGCCCCAGAAAAGTACACGGTGGTAGTATTCTTTTTTGATGCCGAAACTGACGAAAATCATTATCATCACGAAGATATTGTCAATCGAAAGGCTCTCCTCCAGGAAATAGCCCGCGAGGAACTCTTGTACCATCTCGCTGCGATAGGCCGCCAGGTCGGTCTCGCCCTCGGCGGGTGGCATCATCCAGTCGCCGAAGAAATAGACCAACACCGCGAAAGCCATCGCCAGCCCCACCCAGATTCCGGTCCATATAGCCGCCTCCTTCACCTTTACCACCTTGTCTTTCTTGTGGAACACAAAGAGGTCGAGCATCAGCATGACGACCACAAAGACCATGAACATTCCGAAAAACAATCCATTCATATACAATAATATTGTTTAGTTGTCGTTATTTTTGAGTCTAAATGCCTAAAAGTCAAAAAGCCGGAAGCAATCAAAAACATTAAGACTTTTGAGCCTTTAGACTTTCAGACCTTTGAATTTTTCTATAACGACAACAATGGCAAAATATTGCGAACTGTTTGTAACTTTTTTTAAAATCGGCACCTTCACCATCGGTGGCGGCTATGCCATGATACCGCTCATCCAGCGCGAGGTCGTGGGGCGGCGCCACTGGCTTTCCGACACCGAGATGCTCGACGCCATCGCCCTGTCGCAGACCATGCCGGGCATCCTCGCGGCCAACATTGCCGCCATTGTGGGCCAGCGCCTCCGTGGAGTGAAGGGCGCACTCGTTGCCGTGCTTGGCAACATACTGATGCCCATCCTCTTCATCATCCTCATCGCCGCCCTCTTCAGCCGTTTCAAGGACATCCCCGCCGTGCAGCACATCTTCATGGGCATCCGTCCTGCCGTCGTGGCGCTCATCGCCGCCCCAGTGTTCAACCTGGCGCGCAAAGCCGGCGTCACCCTCCGCACTGTATGGATACCCATTCTCGCCGCCCTCCTCATCTGGCTCCTCGGCATCAGCCCCGTCCTCGTCATCCTCATCGCCCTTGCCGCCGGATGGACCTATTCCAAGTTAATAGACAAATCCGCCAAAGAAAACGACCCGAACCAATAACAACTACAATCTTTTCTTATCTTTAAACCATAAACCCTAAATGATTCTCTTTGAACTTTTCTATACGTTCCTCATTATCGGCCTCTTCACCTTCGGCGGAGGCTACTCCATGATTGCCCTCATCCAGAGCGCCGTCGTCGACCGCCACGCGTGGCTCACCACGCAGGAATTCGCCGACATTCTGGCCATCAGCCAGATCACCCCCGGTCCCGTGGGCATCAACACCGCCACCTATGCCGGCTACTCCGCCGTCATCGCCGAAGGCTATCCCGTCGCCGTCGCCGTCGCGGGTGCCGTCGTGGCTTCCCTCGCCGTCCTCATCCTCCCCCTGACGCTCATCCTCATCGTCGGCCGCTGGCTCCTCAAGCACAAAGACCAAGCTCCCTTCGACACCATCTTCAAAGGCCTCCGCCTCACCGTCATCGGCCTCATCGCCGCTGCCGCCCTATCGCTTCTACCCACGGCGTTCTCTCCCACCCCAACAGGCACCGTCACCATCTTCAATTTTCAACTGTCCCTTTTCAACGTGATCATCTTCGCCGCCGTCTTCTTCCTCGCCCTCAGGAAGAAGGCCTCCCCCATCCTCCTCATCCTCCTCTCCGGCTTGGTGGGGTTCTTGATCTATTAATTTGGCGGAACCGGATTTTATGCGTATCTTTGCAATTTCAAAACAACATAACAGAAATCATAAAACAGAGAAATAAGTAAAGATAAACATATAATATAGAAGCGTTTTTGCTTTTCAAGGTGTACGGAAATCTCGACAATTTCTTTACTATCACTCAAGAAAGCAGAACGCACGCGGCAAATCCGTGTGCTTTCTTGTATGTGATAGTAGGTAGTCGAGAACCTCCGTACACAACAGAAAGTATCACGGATTTGTTTATCTGTTTATTAAAAGCAAATATGAAAAAAAACATCGCACTTCCCATCGTAACCCTGACAGTCCTTCTTCTCTCCTGCAGCAAGCAGGGAGAAGAGCGGACGGATGAGGGGTTCGATCCACATCCCACGTGGACGGATGACAGCACGAATAATTTCTGGGAGAAAAGTCCGGGCGACTGCATCACCACCGTTTCACCCTGTGAGGGCGAAATCACCATAAAAGAACTTACACTATGAAACGATTAATCAAATACCTGCCCTTGGCGATACTTTTCCTCGCTTGCGACAACTCCACCATCTCGCGGACGGAATACGACGCATTGCTGTCGGAGAAGCAGCAGCTCGAAGCCCTCAACGACTCGCTGCAGTTCGAACTGACAAGCCTCAAAACCTATGTAGACTGCCTCGAAGAGGACAACGACGAACTCGTGGAAGAGCTGAAAAGAACACCCTGGAACTAAGGCTAAAGATATAACATAAAACCCATTTTTATGTGAAGCGGGGCGGCCATAAAATGGCCGCCCCCTTTTTTTTTGTATGCCGTCCAGGAGAGGAAATGACGGGTAACTGGAGAGTAGGTCTCCACCCCCTACCAAGTACCTACCAACGCCCTACCAACTCCTACCGTGGTAGGAGTTGGTAGGGCGTTGGTAGGGTGATGATAGGTAGTTTGTACCTTGTGTGTCAGAAGGTTATATATATTTGCTAACATTTGTTAAAAAAAAGTTTTGGTAATACCAATTTTTTTTTATAATTTTGCACCTCGTATAAAGAATATAATAATATAATACAAAAATAATTATGAGCAACAAGAAGTACACGTTGGTAATCAACCCCGGTGCCACATCGACCAAGGCCGCCATCTATGAAGGCGAGACTGAAGTATTCACCGAGAACCTCTCCCACCCTATTGAGGAGATCCAGAAGTTCCATGAAGTAGCCGATCAGTTCGATTATCGCAAGGCTGCGATTCTCGACATGGTGAAGCGTCACGGCGTGGGCACCGACGAGATTGCCGTCGTCATGGGTCGCGGCGGTCTTACCCGTCCCTGCGAGAGTGGCTGCTACCGCGTCAACGACCTGATGAAAGAGGAGTGCCACGCCGGTATCCAGGGCAAGCACGCCTGCAACCTCGGAGCCTTGATTAGCGACGCCATAGCCCGCGAGATTGGCCTCGACGCCGCCTATATCGCCGACCCCGGCATCGTCGACGAGCGTCCCGAATATGCCAAAATCAGCGGTCACCCCGTGTTCGACCTCGACCCCTCGCGCGAGGGTGTCATCTGGCACTGCCTGAACCAGAAGATGACCGGCAAGCTCTATGCCCGCGAGCTCGGCAAGCACTATGAGGACCTCAACCTCATCATCGCCCACATGGGCGGCGGCGTGAGCGTGGGAGTCCACGAGCACGGCCGTTGCGTGGAGGTCAACCGCGCCCTCTGCGGCCTCGGTGCCTTCTCGCCCACCCGTTGCGGCAGCATCAACGCCTCGAAGCTCATCGAGGTGGCCTGCAGCGGCAAGTACGACGAGGCCAAACTGAAGAAGATGGTCACCGCCGAAGGCGGCTTCGTGGCCTACCTTGGCACCAACGACGCCTACGAGGTGGAGAAGAAAGCCCTCGCCGGCGACGCCAAATGCCAGCTCCTGGTCGACGCCTTCACCTATCAGGTGTCGATGGAAATCAGCCGCTTGGCCGCCGTGGTCAAAGGCAAGGTGGATGCCATCATCCTCACCGGCGGCATCGCCTACAGCAAACCCTGGATGGCCATGATCGAGGAACGCGTGGGTTGGATTGCCCCCGTGAAAATCTACAAGGGAGAGAACGAGATGCTCGCCCTCGCCATCTGCGGCAAGGAAGTGCTCGACGGCGTGCAGGTGAAAGAATATAAATAAAGTTTAACGGTTATTGGTTAACGGTCAAAGAAGACAATGAAGAAAACTGTTATTCTGCTGGTAGCCTGCGCCCTGATGGGCACGGCTGTCGCACAGGATGTGACCATCAAGAAAGGCAAGGCCACGATGACTGAAGCCCAGTACAAAGAGTTGAAAGCCAAGGCCGAGGCCTACGACCGCATGGCCGCAGCCCCTGCCACCTTCAACGATTCGGCCTCCTACGCCATAGGCCGCGACATCTACAAAAACTGGGAGTCGCAGCAGCTGGGCATCAATGCCAAGATGGCCGGCAAAGCTATGATGGACTGCGCCGAGGGCAAGCCCCTCTTCGGCGACGAAACGGCCATGCCGCTGCTCCAGCGTTTCCAGCGCGAGTTTGAGCTGCGCAACAACGCCGCCGCCCGCGAGAACATCGAGAAAGGCGAGAAATACATGATGGAAATCAGCAACAACAAGTCGGTCTATACCACCAAGAGCGGCTTGAAATACCGTCGGCTGAGAGAAGGTAACGGTAAATTCCCCACAGCTACCGACCGGGTGAAGGTTCACTACACCGGCAAACTCATCGACGGCAAAGTGTTCGACAGCAGTGTCGAACGCGGCACCCCGCTGACCTTCCCGCTCAACCAGGTCATCCCCGGCTGGACCGAAGGTCTGCAGCTGATGGACGAGGGTTCGAAATATATCCTCTATGTGCCCTACAACCTGGGCTACGGCACCCGCGACATGGGCAACATCCCCGCCGGCTCGACCCTCATCTTCGAAGTGGAGTTGCTGGAGATTAATCCAAAGGAATAATGAGCAACACTTTCGGCTCACGATTCAAACTGACCACCTTCGGCGAGTCCCACGGGCTCGCCGTTGGTGGCATTATAGACGGCTGCCCGTCGAAGATGACGATTGACATGGAGGCCATCCGCGCCGACCTGGCACGCCGCCGCTACGGCGCCCCGAGGCAGGAGGAGGACGAGGTGGAATGGCTGTCGGGCATCAAGGACGGCGTCACTCTGGGCACCCCCATAGCCTTCTGCATCCGCAACAAAAACACCCGTCCGGAAGACTACGACGTGCTGGCCGACTGCTACCGTCCGGGGCATGCCGACTACACGTGGCAACAGCGTTCCGGCATCCGCGACCACCGCGGCGGCGGCCGCTCCTCGGCCCGCGAAACAGTAGCCCGCGTGGTGGCAGGCGCTATCGCCAAGCAACTATTGGGCGCCATCACCATTGAAGCCAGTCCAGAGGAACGTCCGAAGGACATCCCTGAAAACGATACCATGGGTGGTGTGGTGAGATGCGTGGTCAGTCATGTGGACGCCGGCATTGGCAATCCTGTCTTCGACAAACTCAACGCCCGTCTGGCGCAGGCCATGATGACCATTCCCTCTGCCATAGGCTTTGAGATGGGCGCCGGTTTTGCCTCCGCCCAGATGAAAGGGAGCGAATATATCGACCGCTGGAGCAATAAAGAATCAACCCTGACAAAGACCAACCACTGCGGCGGCATCCAGGGAGGCATCAGCAACGGCATGCCCATCGACTTCCGCGTGGCTTTCCATCCGGTGGCAAGCATTGCGCAGCCCATCGACTGCCTGAAGGACGACGGCACCCTGAAGACCATCACCCTGGGTGGCCGACACGACAAATGGCACGTGGCACGGGCCGCTGTCGTCGTCGAAGCCATGACAGCACTGGTGCTGGCCGATTATTTGGTCTAACGGTCTAAAAACAATAACATTTTATGAAATACAAAACAATCATTATGGCAGGGCTGCTGGCGATGATAGCCACCGGCTGCAAGCACGACGGCTTCACCATCGAAGGCACTCTGGAGAACGGGGCCAACAAGACACTGTGGCTCGAGGAGATAGCTCCCGATGGGCCGATGTTCATCGACTCCATCCGTTTGGACGACAAGGGTCATTTCAAGTTCAGCTACACCCCACCCTACCGCAGTCTCTATAACCTCCACACCACGGAAAACAACTATATTGTCACCTTGCCCGACAAGGGCGAGACCCTCGAGGTGACAGGAAACTACGACAATCTCTCGTTGACCTACAATATTAAAGGGTCGTCGGAGAGCGTCCTGCTGTGGCAGTTGCAGCAATATACCAACGACGGCTCGAAGATTCTATACGCGTTGGTCGACTCGGTGAACAGCTACGAGATGCAGCTTGCCGGCGGCGAGATTGACAAGAAAACCTACGATGTGAAAAAGAAGGCCATGGATTCGGTCTACCATGCCGCCTTTGTCGAGCAGCAAGAGTATGTGTGCCGTTTTGTGGAAGAGAACGCCGGTTCGCTGGCAACGCTGATAGCCCTTTACAAGCCTTTCAACAACCGCGCCCTCATTGACCCGCGCGACCCCGCGAGCATCGACTACTACGACCAAGTGCTTGACGGTCTGGAGGAGCTGTTGCCCGACAATCCCCACACACTGCATTTCAAGAACACCACCGAACACCTGCGCAGCGCGCTGGCGCGGCAGCAGGAACAATAACTATAAAAAAAAGCGGGCATCCAAAAGGATGCCCGCTTTTTTCATATAGTCAGGAGCGTTATTCTGCCCAAACGGCCTGCAAGTTGCGGTCGCCATAGGCGTCGTCGATCTTGCTGATGGTAGGCCAGTATTTCTCGCAGTGGGGCTGCGGGAAGGCGGCTTTCTGACGGCTGTAAGGAAGGTTCCACTCGTCGGCGCAAACCACCTGCATAGTGTGGGGAGCGTTGCAGATGGGATTGTTCTTCTCGTCGGCCTTGCCGGTCATCACGTCGTCGATTTCCTGACGGATGGCAATCATGGCGTCGCAGAAGCGGTCCATCTCGCTGAGGGGCTCGCTCTCGGTGGGCTCGACCATAAGGGTGTTGTGGACGGGGAAGGCCACCGTGGGAGCGTGGAAGCCATAGTCCATGAGGCGCTTGGCGATGTCGCCGACACTGACCTTGAGGCTGAACTCGTTGAAGTCGACAATCATCTCGTGGCCACACATGCCGTTACGGTTGGTGTAGAGAATCTTGTAGTACTTCTGCAGGCGGGCGCGGAGGTAGTTGGCGTTGAGGATGGCATGTTTAGTGACATCGGTGAGGCCTTCGCCGCCAAGCATGAGGAGGTAGCCGTAGGTGATGGGCAGGAGGTAGGCGCTGCCGTAGGGGGCTGCCGCCATGGTGTTGCCCTTCTTACCACCGACTTCAACCACAGGATGCGTGGGCAGGTAGTCGACGAGTTTCTGGCTGACGCAGATGGGGCCAACGCCAGGACCGCCACCGCCGTGAGGCATGGCAAAGGTCTTGTGGAGGTTGAGGTGGCACACATCGGCTCCCATGTAACCGGGGCTGGTAAGACCTACCTGGGCGTTCATGTTGGCACCGTCCATATAGACGAGAGCACCCATGGAGTGGATAATGTTGATGATGTCGAGGATGCCCTCTTCGAAAGCACCATGGGTCGACGGATAGGTGATCATCAAGCAGCTGAGGGTGTCCTTGTACTGCTCGGCTTTGGCGCGCAGATCGTCGATGTCGACATCACCCTTGTCGTTGCACTTCACGACGACAACCACCATGCCGGCCTTGGCGGCGGAGGCGGGGTTGGTGCCGTGGGCGGAGGCGGGGATGAGGCAGACATTACGCTGGCCCTGACCATTGGCGATGTGGTAGTTGCGGATGACAGTGAGGCCGCTGTACTCGCCATAGGCGCCCGAGTTGGGCTGCAGCGAGCAACCGGCAAAGCCTGTGATGACGGCGAGGCGGTGCTCGATGTCCTTAATCATCTCGATATAGCCTTCGGCCTGATCGGCGGGGACGAAGGGATGCATACCTGCAAATTTGCTCCAGGAGAGGGGCATCATTTCGGCGGCAGCATTGAGTTTCATTGTGCAGCTTCCCAGCGGGATCATGGCGCGGTTGAGGCTGAGGTCTTTCTCCTCGAGCATCTTGATGTAGCGCATCATGGAGGTCTCGTCGTGGTAGGAGTTGAAAATCTTCTGTGTAAGATAGGCGCTGGTGCGCTTGAGGTCGGCGGGGATAGCCTCGTCGGCGAACTTGCAGCAGCAGCCTTTGCACTCGATGGCTTTGGCGCTCTTGCCGGCAGCCTCGGCCAAGCATGCCACGATGGCGTCGAGGTCGGCCTTCGAGGTGGTCTCGTCAATGGAGATGCCGATGCACTCGTCGCAGATGTAGCGGAAGTTAATCTCGTGCTTCAAAGCCACTTCACGCACCTTGGCGGTGGGCACGGGGCACTGAAGGGCGAGGGTGTCGAAGAACACCTTGTTGTGCTGCTTGTAGCCATACTCTGCGAGCTCCATAGCGAGTCGGTGGGCCTTGGCACAAATGGCGGTGGCAATCTCACGGATGCCTTCGGGGCCGTGCCAGATGGCATAGAAACCACTCATATTGGCCACCAGTGCGGCGGAGGTGCAGATATTTGAGGTGGCTTTGTCGCGTTTGATATGCTGCTCACGCATGCCGAGAGCCATACGGAGGGCAGGGTTGCCTTTGGCATCGACGCTCCAGCCAATGATACGGCCCGGGAAGAGGCGCTTGAAGGCATCGGTAAAGGCGAAGAATCCGGCGTGGGGGCCGCCAAAGCCCATAGGCAGGCCAAAGCGTTGGGCGTTACCCACGGCGCAGTCAGCGCCCATCTCACCGGGAGTCTTCAGCAGGGCAAGGGCCATGAGGTCGGTGGCCATGCAGACGAAGATGCCTTTTTCGTGGCACTTGGCGATGAATTCGGTCCAATCCTGAGTCTCGCCAAACTGGTTGGGGTACTGCACAAAGGCGGCGAAATAGCTGCCATCGAGCTCAACCTGGGCAGCTTTGCCGGTGACGATTTCGATACCGCGGGGAGCAGCATTGGTCTGCATCACGGCGAGAGTCTGCGGAAGGATGCCTTCGTCGACAAATACCTTGCAGACACCGTCCTTGACAGCTTGACGCGAGCGGGCGTTGAAGAACATAATCATGGCCTCGCCGGCGGAGGTGGCCTCGTCGAGCAGACAAGCGTTGCTCAAGGGCATGCCGGTCATGGAGGCTATCATCGTCTGATAGTTCATCAAAGCCTGCAGACGGCCTTGCGAGATCTCGGTCTGGTAAGGAGTGTAGCTGGTGTACCAACCGGGATTCTCAAAGACATTGCGCATGATGACGGCGGGGGTGACGGTGCCGTAATAGCCCATGCCGATATAGGAACGATACATCTTGTTCTTCTGGGCCAGCGAACGGACATGGTTGAGGAACTGATACTCGCTCATGCCTTCTTCAAGGGGCATGGGCTCCTTGAGACGGATGGCAGCGGGGACAGCCTTCTCGATAAGTTCATCCATCGAGCTTACACCGATGGTCTCGAGCATTTTTTTCGTGTCGGCCTCGTTGGAGACGCCATTGTGACGCGATGCAAAATTGTAAGTTTTCATATTGTTTTACCTTTTTATATTTTTATCATTTTATATACATGGCTAATCATAGTCGACTACTGGATACTCATCTCTCTGTCGATACCGCTCCATGTGCGGTCGGCATTCATGAAGAAACGGCAGCGGAGGACGCGGCGCACTGTCTCGATGCGGACGATGTAGAATCCCGAGGGGAGACGACGCATGTTGATGTTGCCCTTACGGCTGTCGCCCGAATAGACACAAACACCTATTTGGTTATAGAGCGACACATTGACAACGGACTCATTGCGGGGGAAATTCCATTTCAGACGCTTTTTCTCCCTCTCGAATGTCACCTCTTTCACGTCGTTGATTGTCCTCGCCACATCTACAAGATCCACAGTGTCATGGATTACCTTGTAGCCTTCGGCATAGACCGTGTCGATACGTACGAGGGTATCCACAATCGTGACAGTCCCCGAGGCACGCGTTCTCGCTGTGAACTCCCCACCGCCCATCGCAACAAAACGCCGTGGGTTTTCGCGGTTCCCATCGGTCCACCCATCGAAGCCGTAGCCCGCAGCACACACAGCCATCAAGCTCACGCTGTCGCCAAAGGCATATTCGCCTCCTCCAACTACCATTCCGGAGACAGCAGTGTCCATTGCTGCGCTGATGGTGAAGGTGCACTTGCCATAGGTCTCCATCGGGGCAACCTTCTTCCAGAAAGAATGCTTCTCATAAAGTTTCTTGCTGACACAAGGTACCCTCAACTTCGCCGTCTTTGATATCTCTGAGAATGACGTTAGCGCTATCTCGGCCGGAATCATCGACTTCACCTCCACTCGCTTCATTCCTATGCAATGGTAGAATGCCCGGCCCCCAATGCTCTTCACCGAGGATCCGAGGGTCAGGGATTTGAGCGAGTGACACTGATGATAGGCACACTCCCCAATCGTCTCCACACTGTCGGGGATAACGAGATTGTCGTTCAAGCTGCTGCAATAGGCAAAAGCGTAATCGCCGATGCGACGCAGTGTTGACGGCAACTCGATGGAGTCGCTAAGGGCATCCACCCCACAGAAAGCATAGTCGGGAATGATTCGCACACCTTCGTCGATGACCACCTTGCGCAGGCTTCGGCAATTGCCGAAAACCGTCGAACTCATCGACACCCCCATGGAACTGCATTCGCGGGCCCGGAAATGCACCTCGGCCAGGAACGTGCAGCCGTAGAAGGCCGACACGCCTATCCTATTCACATTCACACCTATGGTGAGGATCTTCATCCCGGTACAACCATAGAAAGCGTATGCTCCAATGGATTCCACGGTTTCGGGCATTATGACGAGTTGGATTTTGGTGCATCCGGCAAAGGCCCGGTCTCCAATAGCTGTCACGGTATATTGCTGGCCATTGTACTCCACCTCGGCCGGAATGACGACCGTCCCTGATGGTTGCTGGTGTCCGTAGTAATAGTTGGTCCCCCCCTTCGACGGAGAAACCACGCAAACCTGGCGTGCAGAGGCATCGGTGACATTAAAGAACAAAGAATCACCATTGCTCAACCGCGTGGCGAAATCATAGGCTTTTGCCTCCATGCCCACAAGGCACATCAGCAGACAAACCACTATCGTTCTATATTTCATTGGACCAACTATTTTTTTATTTGTAATAGCCCCCCCCTCTTGGAGACGGGGCAGGCCCGCGTCTCTACAGAGGGGTTTGGGGGACAGGTTTATTACAGTTTGGGACCAGCGGCGACGAGGGCCTTGCCAGCTTCGTTGTGGGTAAACTTCACAAAGTTCTTCACAAAGCGGTCGGCCAGGTCGCGGGCTTTGCCGTCCCACTGCTTGGCGTCGGCATAGGTGTCGCGCGGGTCGAGAATCTTCGGGTCGACGCCGGGGAGGGAGGTGGGCACCTCGAAGTCGAAATAGGGTATCTTCTTGGTCTGGGCCTTGAGGATGCTGCCGTCGAGAATGGCGTCGATGATTCCTCGCGTATCTTTGATGGAAATACGTTTGCCCGTGCCATTCCAGCCGGTGTTGACCAGATAGGCTTTGGCGCCGCTCTTCTCCATGCGTTTCACGAGTTCCTCGGCATATTTAGTGGGATGCAGCTCGAGGAAGGCTTGACCGAAGCAGGCGCTGAAGGTCGGCGTCGGTTCCGTGATGCCGCGCTCGGTGCCCGCCAGCTTGGCGGTGAAACCGCTGAGGAAATAGTACTTGCACTGCTCGGCAGTCAGGATGCTCACTGGCGGCAACACACCGAAAGCGTCGGCACTTAGGAAGATGACGTTCTCGGCCGCGGGACCTGCACTCTTGCCGTGCACAGGCTCGACAATCTTCTCAATATGGTTGATAGGATAGCTCACACGTGTGTTCTCGGTGACGCTCTTGTCCTTGAAGTCAATCTTACCGTCGGCTGCAACCGTGACGTTTTCCAACAAGGCGTTGCGACGGATGGCATTGTAGATGTCGGGCTCGCTCTCCTTGTCGAGGTTGATAACCTTGGCATAGCAGCCGCCCTCAAAGTTGAATACACCCTCGTCGTCCCAGCCGTGCTCATCGTCGCCGATAAGCAGGCGCTTGGGATCGGTGCTCAAGGTGGTCTTGCCGGTACCGCTGAGGCCGAAGAATATGGCGGTATGTTCACCCTTGAGGTCGGTATTGGCGGAGCAGTGCATGGCAGCGATACCCTGCAGGGGCAGATAGTAGTTCATCATGCTGAACATACCTTTCTTCATCTCGCCACCATACCAGGTGTTGAGGATAACCTGCTCGCGGCTGCTGACATTGAAGGCAACACAGGTGTCGCTGTTCAATCCCAATTCCTTGTAGTTGTCGACCTTGGCCTTCGAGGCGGCATAGACGGTGAAGTTGGGCTTGAAGTCCTTAAGCTCTTCGTCGGTGGGTTTGATGAACATATTGCGCACAAAGTGTGCCTGCCAAGCGACCTCCATGATGAAGCGTACATTCATGCGGGTGTCTTTGTTGGCGCCGCAGAAAGCGTCGACCACAAAGAGTTCCTTGCCGCAGAGCTGCTTCTTTGCAAGGTCGCGCATCATAGCCCACACCTCTTCGCTCATGGGGTGGTTGTCGTTCTTGTACTCGGGGGTAGTCCACCACACGGTGTTCTTCGACTGCTCGTCCATCACGATATATTTGTCCTTGGGCGAGCGGCCGGTATAGATGCCGGTCATCACATTGATGGCGTCGAGCTCGGTGAGCTGACCTTTGTCGTAGCCCGTCAGGCTGGGATTCATCTCCATCTTGAACAGTTCCTCGTACGAGGGATTGTAGTGGATATTCTTCACGCCGGTAATACCCAGCGTTTCGAGGTCTTTTCTGATTTTGTCGTTCATGGCTATATATATATTTATTGTTTCATTGTCATTTTATAAAGGTTGACCGAACCGTCGATGTCTTTCTCGGCGGCGGAGTTGCCATACTTGTCAACGTCAAAGACGTTCTTAGGGGAGCGGGTGATGCTGAGGGGGCCGCCGACACATCCACCGTCGCAGGCCATGCCTTCGAAAAAGTTGGCGGTCTCTTTCTTGGCACGCAAGAGAGCGAGATGCTGACGACACTGGTCAATGCCGTTCATGACGCAGGGGGACACACCTTCTATTCCCAGCTTTTCGGCCACATGGGCCACACCTTGGGCTATACCGCCGCTCTTGGCGAAGATACGTCCATAGAAGGAAGCATTGTCGAGGCGGGTGTCCTCACATTGCGTTGTATCAATTCCCCGTGCGTCGAGGAATGCCTGCAACTCTTCAAAGCTCATGACACAATCAATCATTCCCTGTGTCTTTTCAAGCGTATACTCGTATTTCTTGGCGGAGCAAGGGCCGATGAAGACAACTTTAGCTGTGGGGTCGCTACGCTTAATGAGACGTGCGGTTGTTATCATCGGTGAGGGTGATGTGGAGATGGCGTCTTTGAACTCGGGGAAATTGATTTCTATGAAACGTACAAAAGCAGGGCAACAACTTGTGGTCATTACAGGGCTGTCGCTCTCTGAGGCTTTGTGCTGGAATTCACGAGCTTCGGTATACAAGGTGATGTCGGCGCCGAGAGCAGCTTCCACTACCTGATGGAAACCGAGGCGCTTGATAGCGGTGACCACTTGCTCTATACGGCCGAAACGGCATTGTCCAACAATTGCAGGGGCAATAACAGCATAGACGCGATATTTGGAATTGTTTTCCGACTGTTTCAGTATGTCTATGATGTCGAGCACTAATGAACGGTCGGTAATAGCGCCAAAGGGGCAGCTGACCACGCAGGCACCGCATGAAATACATTTATCATTGTCTATGACAGCCTTGTCGTCTTCTTGACGGATACTGAGAGCCTTGGGCTTACAGCTCTTGATGCATGGACGTTTCTGTGCAATGATGGCACTATAAGGGCATGCGGCGGCGCACTTGCCACACTCGATGCATTTCTCCTTGTCTATATGGCAGCGATGGTTGACGATGGTGATGGCGCCCTTGGGGCACACTTCTTTGCATGAGTGCATCATGCATCCGCGGCAGGCTTCGGTTACGAGCATGCCGGCTGCGGGACATTCGTCGCAAGCAGTCTCCATTACCTGCACAGGGTTTGCGTTATTCCTGTCACCTCCCATGGCCATGTGAATACGCTCCTGAACGATAGCGCGTTCCTTGTAAATGCAGCAGTTGAGCTCCGATTTAGGGCCGGGGCTGATGAGCTTTGGTATCTCAATATACGCCTCGTCGAGACCACCTTCGTAGGCACGACGGATAACCTCCTTGAGAACTTTATATTTAATCCATTGTACGTTAGTATCAAACAGTTTCTGCTCCATAATCAATCATAGTTCACGGTTACATTTTTGCCCATCTTGCGGAGGTTGGCAGCCAAACGCTCGACAAGTTTGAGCTTCATAGTTATATCTATATCAAGTCCCTGATGTGCAGCATTGACGTTCTGTCCGACAAAGAAGACGACATGCGTGGCTTCCTCAAAGATGATGTTTGCCAGCAGCGAACCACCGTCTTTCTTGGCGTATGTCTTTGGTGTAAGGTCTTTCTCGGACGCGTATTTCTCTGATAGCGACAGCAGTCGCCGCAGTGTTATCACGCCCTCGGTCACGAGGTCAATGCCGTCGATGAACCCAATGGGGGGTACATCCTTGTCGGGGAAGTCGAAGCTTGTTTTCAGCTGTCGACCAATGCAACGTGCCACCACCTGCGAGGTGGTGCCGCCGCATACTATGCGTTTGTCGGTGTCCATCATAAACCGATGGACATATTCCTCATCTTTTTCTTTGTCAACAGGAGGACCAACCATGATATGCACCATAGTGCGCGGGCGCATGCGAATGGCCGCCACCGTTGTGTCGTCGCCGGGTTTGTCAAGATAGAGGTCATTGCATGCCGAAGCAAGAAGACAGGCAGCTGCACGGGCCGACATGTGGGCGTCGATGTTGTGGTCAAGGTGTTCCATTATTTCCTTGCGCTGCCATCCAAAGTTCAGCATCTGTCCGATGCCGGCATGTATGGTGCCGTCACTCATCACGAAGACCATGTCTCCTTCATCAAGTTCAAGTTCAGTAACAAACACGCGCTTGTTATAAACGTTCATTTCCTCACGAGGGAAATCGCAGGTATGACCGTGATGGTACCAGATGGCTTCAGGGTTGTCGAACTCAAATAGGTGTCCCCTACCCTCATTGTTAACATGAATGATAGAGAAAGTGCTGTAAGCAACGCCACGCTCTTTGCAGACAGGTAGCGTCTGGATGATGGTACCGACACAATCCTCTATATCGGCACCGCCAGCGACCATCGTGCATAATATCTTGCTTGTGAGCGTGGAGAGTATGTTGGCTTTCACTCCGCTCCCAAGTCCGTCGGCAAGCACCAACGTCGTCCACTCACCATCCGAGGTCAACTCTACGTTGTCCCCGCAGAGTTCCTCGCCATAGTGGTTCAGCGAAGTGTATCCGTATTCTACACAAAGTTTTTTCATAGTTCACCTTTCACTATTCACCAATCACTTATCACTAACCTTTGCCGTTTTCCAATCTTTCGGACGTCCGTCCACCCCAAGATCACCCTCGCCATCGGAGAGGGTTTTCTTCAACTTCAGCAGTGCCACCTTCGTCTCGGCTGTAGTCTCACCAAGAAGCGAGGCTATCTCCTGTGCCACACGCATCTGTTTCATGATGAGGTCGTCGGTGGTTGTGATGGTGTCCATCCTCACTTTTTCCAACTTCTTGTCGTAGTTCACCATATCGGAGATATCCTTCATCAAACCGAAGAGCAAGTTCTGCTCACTCAACAGGCTCACAGTGAGGCTCAAGTAGCGGTTGGTGGCTTGTATGTGCAGCTGCGGGTTCTCCACACGCTGTTTTTTAGTGTATGCCTTGTAGAAGTCTATCGGCTGGAAACTCTCGGCCACAGGACGGCCCACCACACTTTCCGGCGTACCGTTGAGGCCTAACATCTTCATGGCCGATGCGTTGATGTCCACAATGTTCATATCGGGGTCGACAATCATCACGCCCTCGGGTGAGTTACGCACGATGTCAACGGCCAGACTTTCGGCGCGTTTGCGCATATAAGGCAGACATATATCGATGTCGGCATAGCCGTTCACCACGGCCCATGCTTTCTCTCGGCAGGTGCGATAGCCGCAGGCACCACAGTCAAGCTCGTCGGCTTTGGTGAATTTGCCGGTACGGCGCAGCACATCCTCAATCTCTTTGTCGCTGGCGGGACGACTCTTGGCACGCAGGCGCGGATGGGCGTAAGCCAACGACACCCCTGCGTCGGCCGCAGGCTGATGTTTGCGTGTAGCCATCTCGAGTTCCACATAGCGGTCGATATCGGACTCAGCCTTAATCAAACCGCCATCGTGGGCAATAGCGCAAGGTCCGTTGATGCAGCCCCCGGGACACACGTTCATTTCTATGAATACGTGGTCCATAGACTCAATATTTTCCAATACATCGGCAATACGGTCCACACCGTCCACTGTCATGTATCGGTAGCCTTCCGGCAAAGCGTCGAACGAGCGTATGATGCCCTGCGTTACAGGATAGGCTTTCGCGCGGTTGGCAATGTCGCTCTCGTCGCCTACCGTGAGTTTATTTATCGTATTCAGGTCTATGCCGTTCTCTTCAAATAGCTGCAGCAACTCATCGAAGGTAATCACGGCGTCTATCGCATGTTCGTCGGCCTCGCGCTTCTTGGCTATGCAGGGACCGATGAAGACAATCTTCAGATTCGGGTCATTGCGGCGCAGCATCTTGGCGTGCGCCACCATGGGCGAGTCCACAGGTGCCAGGAAAGGCAGTGCCTTGGGATAGTACATCTGGATCAGACGGCAAGTGGCAGGACAAGCCGATGTGATGAAATTGCGCATTTCGCCTTTGGCCAGCACTCGTTTGTATTCTTCGGTGACGGCCTGTGCACCGATGGCCGTCTCTTCGGCTATGGCAAAACCTAATTTGGCAAGCGCTATGCGTAATACCGAGAAGTCATCCTGTACAAGACTGCTGATGAACGACGGCGCCACTGTGGCAGCCATACGGGCACCACTCTTGAGCAACTCGCGCACTACAGGCAGCTCGCTATGCTCTATCTTGGCATGCTGGGGGCACACCTTGGTACAATGGCCACACAGGATGCAGTGTTCCTCGATGATTTGCGCGTGATGGTCCTTGATATTGATGGCCTTCACAGGGCATTCGCGTAGGCAGCGGTAGCAGTCTTTACATTGTACGGTTTTGAATTCCAGATATTCTGACATGATTCTTTATTTAGTTGTTATATTAGTTTAAAAATAGTTTCGGGTAGATTTCTTTGGCGAACAGTTCCTCTACATTGCCAGCGTTGACGCTGTGCAGGATGAATCCATCGGGGGTTTCCTCAACCTGCGGCCCCTTTTCGGCCGCCTCCATCCCTTCGCATCCAACGGTGACACCCAAGGCGCAATGGCCGAGGCAGAAACTCGCCTGCAACTCGATAAGGTCCTCCACATCGTACTTTTTCAGTACCTCCTTGAAGGCCTCAATCACTTCGTATGATCCTTTCAGGTGACAGGAACTTCCAACACACACTTTTATAGTCATAGTTCAATTCTATTTGTTTTACCAAGCACCCCGACCCTCTCTTTTCTGGAGAGAGGTCGGGGTGAGGTTTTGTTTATTTCTCTCGGGCTTCTTTGATGGCGGCCTGGGCGGCGGCAAGGCGGGCCACAGGCACGCGAAACGGCGAGCAGCTGACATAGTTCATGCCGGCCTTGTAGAAAAACTCGGCGGCAGTCGGGTCACCACCGTGCTCACCACACACGCCACACTTCAGGTTGGCACGAGTCGAACGGCCACGCTCGATACCCATCTTCACCAGCTGCCCCACGCCTTCCTGGTCGAAGCTGTTGAACGGGTCGGCGGGGATAATCTTCTCGTCGACATAGGTCTTCACAATGGCGTTGACGTCGTCGCGGCTGAAGCCGAAGGTCATCTGTGTCAGGTCGTTGGTACCGAAGCTGAAGAACTCGGCCACCTCAGCAATCTGGTTGGCGACGAGGGCGGCACGCGGAATCTCGATCATGGTGCCGAACTTGTATTCGAATTTCACGCCGTATTTCTTCTCCACCTCTTCCTTCTCCTCGGTA
>JAEEGH010004440.1_pt1 | contig 36013 bp, 32 predicted proteins | sample 9134181 | NCBI WGS metagenome assembly JAEEGH01 (sample SAMN16246544, study PRJNA631951) | gut metagenome | biome: gut microbiome; feature: rumen; material: DP-attached | host: Bos | place: Iran: Karaj | collected 2018-10
AGTACGAGTCCTTGCATTGTTGATTGAACCGCCGTGTACCGAACGGTACGCACGGTGGTGTGGGAGGACGGTCACTCAACTAATGGGTGACCTCCTACCCGATCAGCCCTTACCTTTTCACCCTGGCGTTGCCCTCGGCGATGGCCAGGATCTGAGCCTCGTCGCAGGGCTGGGCGTAATCGGTGGCAAAGGTCGCGGCCAGGGCCCCGCAGGCCCAGGCGAACGAGAGCAGTCTGTCGCCCTCGAAGCCGCGGCTGACGCCGTACAGCAGGCCGCCGACGAAGCCGTCGCCGCCGCCGATGCGGTCCAGCACCCCGATCCGGCGGGGAAGGATCTCGTGCCAGCTGTCTCCGTCGAGCATCAGCCCTCCCCAGAGATGGTTGCCGGCGTCCTCGACCTGCCGCAGCGTGGCCGCGAACAGACCGGCCGAGGGGAAGCGCTCGCGCACCCGCCCGACCATGTCGCGGTACGCGCCTATCTTCGACGCTATGTCCCTGCCTCCGGCCTCGGGTCCGCTTATGCCGAGGCACAGCTGGTAGTCCTCCTCGTTGCCTATGAGGATGTCGGCGCCCGACGCCAGCCGGGTGAACAGCTCGCGCAGTTCGCCCTCGCGGCCCTTCCAGAAGGACGCGCGGTAGTTGAGGTCGAACGAGACCAGCGTCCCGTGCCGGCGAGCCGCCTCGACGGCCGCGAGGCATAGCCTGCCGGTGCTCTCCGACAGGGCGGCTATGAGCCCGGACACGTGTACGATGCCGACCCCTTCGGAGCCGAAGATGCGCTCGAGGTCGAAGTCGCAGGCGTCGAGCGTCCGGCCGACCTCGCCCGCGCGGTCGTTGCAGACCCTCGGGCCCCTTACGCCGTAGCCGGAGTCGGCAATGTTGAACTGGTGCCTGTAGCCCCAGGGGCCGCCCTGTTCCACGGTCTTGGCCTCGACGGTCATGCCCCGGGAGCGCAGGTTGGCTCTTATGAAGTCCGCGATCGGCGAGTCCGCCACGAAGGCGGTCAGCACTTTGACCGGCAGACCGAGATACGACATTATGCTGGCGACGTTCGTCTCGGCCGAGGTCGCCTGCATGACGAACCTGTCGGAGCAGTAAACGGGCTGCGAGTTCTCCGGAGTTATCCTTACGCCCATGCTCGTGGGGACGAGCAGGGCCCATTTTTTTCCTTCATCGGGTCTGCGCATTTTTGTCCTTTCCGCCGCGGGCTTGCGCGGCTTGGCAAAGATTCTGTATACGCCCGGCCGGGGTCAGGCGTTGTAGAAGGTGGACGCGGCGCCCGAGCCCGAGCGGGTCCAGTCGGTGTGGAAATGCTCGCCGCGCGGGGCGTCGACGCGCTCGTACGTGTGCGCCCCGAAGTAGTCGCGCATCGCCTGGAGAAGATTGGCCGGCAGCCGGCCGCAGCGCAGACCGTCGAAGTATGACAGCGCGGCGCCCATCGCGGGGATCGGGGTGCCGGACTCGGCCGCCGCGGAACAGACCCTGCGCAGGGACTTCTCGCAAGCCAGCAGCTCTTCGCGGAAGAAGGGGGAGAGCAGGAGAACGTCCAGGCCGGGCTCTGCGTCGAAGGCCTGCTTTATCCTGCCGAGGAAGGCGCTCCTTATGATGCAGCCTCCCCGCCACATGAGGGCGATGTCTCCGTAGTTGAGCTTCCAGCCGTATTCGGCGGCGGCGGCCCGCATGAGCGAGAACCCCTGCGAATACGAGATCAGCTTTGCCGCGTAAAGGGCGGCCTCGAGGTCGGCGATCTCCACCTTCACCGGCTCGCGCGGGCTGTCCAGCAGGCCGGAGGCCCGGAGCCTTGTATCGCGGTCCGCGGAGAGCGATCTTGCAAACACGGCCTCGCATATGAGGGTCAGCGGCACGCCGGCGTCGAGGGCGGCCTCGGAGGCCCACTTTCCGGTCCCCTTCTGGCCGGCCGCGTCGAGGATCGAGTCTATCAGTTCGGCGCCGTTTCCGTCGCGGTAGCCGAGGATGTCGGAGGTTATGCGGATGAGATAGCTCTCCAGTCTGCCGCGGTCCCACCCGGCGAAGACGTCGCGCATCCTGGCGTTGGTCATACCGAGCTGGTCCTTCATTATCTGGTAGACCTCGCAGATGAGCTGCATGTCACCGTATTCTATCCCGTTGTGAACGGTCTTCACGAAATGGCCGGCTCCGCCCCTGCCGACGAAGCCGCAGCAGGGCTCGCCGCCGTCCGTTCTTGCGCAGATGGCGCGGAACACGGGAGCTATCCTCTCCCAGGCCGCCTCGGATCCTCCGGGCATCAGGGAAGGGCCGTTGAGCGCGCCCTCCTCGCCGCCGGAGACGCCGGTGCCTATGTAAAGGCAGCCCCTGCTCTCTACGAGATCGCAGCGCCTGGCCGTGTCCTGGAAGCGGCTGTTGCCGCCGTCGATGATGATATCGCCCGGCTCCAGCAGCGGAAGCAGCCTGGATATGACCTCGTCGACCGGATCTCCTGCCCGGATCATCATCATTATGACGCGCGGCCTGGACAGCGACGCCGCCAGGTCCTCGAAGGAGCGGGCGGGGTAGAAGTTTCCGCCCCTGCCGCGCCCCGCGGCAAAGGCCTCTGTCACGCCCTCGCGCACGTCGTAGACCGACACGCGGAAGCCGTGCCGCTCTATGTTAAGCGAAAGGTTCTCGCCCATGACGGCAAGTCCGATCATGGCTATGTCAGACAGCATGATACCATCTCCGTTCCCGAATCCGTGCCGTCATTCGGCAGTCCAGAGGCCGAGCGCCGGATTCGAAATATAATAAACTTCCTCGCCGCCGACAGTGTTGAAGCCGTCGGTCAGCACGTCCGGGGGATACAGCGCGGCAGCCTCGGCGTAAGGCATGTAAGAATAGCCTGCGTCCTCCACCTCTTCTCGGCCGAGCAGCCCCGGGCAGTAGGTCACGCGGAAGCGGCCGTCCGGGGAGCCGTGGATCAGATGGGCCGCGGCGGACAGCGACACCGCCAGATCCGCGTTCTCACGGACGAGCGATATGACCTTCTCCCGCCCGCAGTAACCGTATTTTCTTATGAGCGCGTCGATCTCCGGGTCCTCGCCGAAGCACTCGACCCCGGGCGCCAGGATGACGAGCTCTCCGCCGTCTGCCATGGCCATGCGCGTCCTGTAGACCGCCTTGTTGCCGAGCCACGTCGAGCGGAACTCCGACGGATCGAGATAGACGACGGCCTTGCGCAGCCTCTTTCCCGTGTTTATGAGGTTGTGCCCGCGGCTGTCGGCCACCGCCGCCTCGAAGAGCTCCCTCTTTCTGCCCGCGTATATACCGTGTATGGCGGTACCGTCCGCCGAAGCGGTGGCGACCGTAAGGATGTACATGAGCGGCACGTCCTTCAGAAAGTGCTCCTCCGCGTAGTCGAAGACCCTTCGGACGGGGGAGAGATCGCGCCCCATTATGCGCTCGATGCCGTAAAACGCCCCCAGCATATGCGAGGCGCCGATCATAGACGGTCCTCCGCAGCCCACGAATATGTTCTTGGAGTAGTTGGCCATGCCGGCGACCTCGTGCGGGACGACCTGCCCGATCGAGACGATAAGATCGTATCCGCCTCCGACGATCCGGCGGTTGACCTCGACATCGATCGGGGTGTCGACCAGGCCCTCGGAGACCTCGCGGACGAACTCCGCGGGCACCGTGCCGATCCTGACCGTGTCCTCCCGCCACCTGTGGACGATGAGGTCGCGGGGCTCGACCCGCCCCAGGAAGAACGCCCGACACTCGCCGTCCGTCATGGGGCGGTGCGTGCCAAGGGCCGGCATCACGTCGATCGCGCAGCTGCCGCCGAGGATGTCGACTATCATGGCCGTTATCTTTCCGGCGCCGGAGTGGAGCCTTGTATAGTCCGGCGGGATGATCAGCAGGCTGCGGGGCCGCCTCTCTTCGAGCAGTTCGCGCAGCGCGGCGAAGAGCTCGCCGTCTCCTACGGCGCCCGCTCCGTCAATGCCGCCTCTCAGTATCATCTCAGACCCCCGAATAAGCGGCAAAGCCTCCGTCGACCGGCACGACGGTCCCCGTGACGAAGCCGCTGGCGCCGTCGTCGGCGAGCCACAGCAGGGTCCCGATGAGATCCGACGGCCTGCCGAAGCGCTTCTGAGGGGTCGCGGCCAGGATCTTTGCCGTCCTTGCGGTGGGGGTGCCGTCCTCGGCGTAGAGAAGGGCCCGGTTTTGCTTCGTCACGAAAAAACCGGGCGCTATGGCGTTCACCCTGATCCCGCAGGGCGCGAAATGCACAGCCAGCCACTGGGTCAGGTTGGAGACTCCCGCCTTTGCGGCGCTGTAGGCCGGTATCTTGGTGAGCGGCCTGTACGAGTTCATGGATGAAATGTTTATGATGTTCCCGCCACGCCCGACCATGTCCCGGGCAAAGACCTGCGTGGTCAGAAAGACGGAGAGGATGTTGAGGTCAAGCACATCGCCGATGGCGTCCGCGCTGAGGTCAAAGAAGCTCTTTGCCCCCTCGGGAAGCTCAGCCGCCATGGCCTCGACGTCGGTCGTTGCGGACGGCCTGTTGCCCCCCGCTCCGTTTATGAGTATGTCCGCGGCGCCGAAACGCCGGGAGATCAGCCGGTGTGCCTCGGCAAGGCTCTCCCTGTCGGTGCAGTCCCCCTCCACGGGGAAGGCGCCGTCGCCTATGGACTCTGCCACGGGCAGAAGGCCGGCCATGTGCGGTCCGATGAGGGCAACGCGGGCCCCGCAGGCGCCGAGAGCCCTGGCGAATTCGCTCATCAGGACCCCTCCGGCGGCCGTCACGACCGCGGTCTTTCCCGTGAGATCTATCCTGAACGGCAGTTTGTATCCTTCCATCGAAAAAAGGCCCCCCCTGTCAGATTCCGCCGCCCGCCGGGCGCCGGTCCCGTATCATATTTTAACACATTTTCCGCCTCATATCAATTTGCAGCCCGCATTTTGACAGTATTTCAATTAATGATTGAAGTTTTGTGCATTTTATGTTAAAATATTAAAGAATGACGGCGGCCTGCGCCGCGGGCCGCTGCTCCGGCGCCGCATGACTGCCGCCCGGCGGTATAGCCGGATCCACCGTTGACCGACAGTTTGACTGAAAGAGGATTTAGAATGAAAAAGTATCTGTCTGCATTGGTTTCGCTTTTGATCGCGTTCTGCATGCTTGCGGCTGCGGTCGGCTGCGCGACCGGGAATGATCCTTCGGAATCGTCCGGTCCGCTCGTCGATTCGTCCGCGCCCGAGTCCGAAGAGAATCAGGAGCCGGACGTCGATCCCGGCTTCGTCAGCGACCTCTCCGGCCTCAACTTCAACAACGAGGACATATGGATGTACGTCGCGGGCCAGAGCTACGCCAAGGATGAGTTCGACTCGTTCGAAGCGTCGGGCGACATCGTCCTCAACGCCGTTTTCCGCCGCAACACCATGGTCGAGAGCGCCATAGGCGTCACCCTCAGGGTCGACGTCGCCAGCGACTCCTCCGTATTCAACGTGGGCGACAAGATCAAGGCCCTCGTCAAATCCGGCGACCAGGTCTACGATATCGTCACCATGCCCGGCTACACCCAGGCCGAGTACGTCCTGGAGGGCGACTACCGCAACCTCCTCGACATCGAGAACCTCAACCTCGACAAGCTCTACTGGACCCAGGGCTTCAACGGCATAATGAGCAACGGCAACCAGCAGTACATGGCCTCGGGAGCGTACTCCATCTCCATGATAAGGAACATGTACGTCACCCTCTACAACAAGAAGATCTTCGAAGAGAGAAAGATCCCCGATCTTTACGGCATCGCCGTTGACGGCGAGTGGACCGCCGCAAAGCAGATGGAGCTCATCAAGGATCTCTGGACCGACAGGAACGGCGACGGCGCCCGCGACAAGGGCGACTTCTACGGCTTCGTCTCCGGTACCTGCACGTCCATCGACCCGTACTGGGTGTCGTTCAACCTGCCCTTCCTGCAGGTCGACAAGGTCTCCGGCGAGTACAGCATGGTCGTAAACAACGAGAAGCTCGTCGACATCTTCCAGATCATGATCGACCTCATCATGATGAACGGCGACACTTATAACACCGGCGGGTCGGGCGAAGTCGACGGCTCGCACTCCACCACCTCCATAAAGAAATTCGCCGAGGGCGGCTGCGCCATGACGACCACCACGGTCTTCATGATCGAGTCCCAGCTCGCGCAGTCCGGCTTCACCGACGACTACGGCATCGTCCCGATGCCCAAGTTCAACCTGGAGCAGCAGGAGTACTACACTCACACCCAGGACCAGCTGACCCTCATGGGCGTCGTCTCAAACGTCGATGCCGGGAGACTTCCCATGATCGGCGCGGCAATGGATCAGCTCTCGTACTACAGCTACAAGGAGGTCTTCCCGGCCTATTACGAGACCGCCCTCTCTTACAAGTACCTGCAGAACTACGAGTCCAAGGTGATGCTCGACATCATCTACCGCAGTCTCAAGATCGAGGGCTGCTTCCTCTACGCCGACATCTGGGGCCTGCTCGGCACGCTCAGAGGCATGGCCAACTCGCTCGGCTCGCAGGCCAACGCCTCCGATATCAAGCGCCAGACCAGGACCTGGGGCGACAAGGTCAAAAAGCTCAACAAGGGCCTCGCGGATCTGGCGGGCTGATACGGGGGATGACCCGGGACCGCACCTCGGCTCTCTCCGGATCGTGCCGGAGCAGAATATACGACAAAGGAGCGCCGCGAGGCGCTCCTTTGTCGTGCACGGAGCTGGTCGTTTTATTATGAGAGGCTCCGGCGACGCAGGAGCCGGAGGGGTTTCGGGAGTCCGTTGTCTCTGCTTCGAGCTTCCGCTCAGGGCAGGAACTGATATGATTCCAGGGACAGGACCCCTTTGGCGCGCAGGCCCGTGAAGCCTTCCGTCAGAAGATCGGAGCAGAATCTGAGACTCTCGTCGCACATGACGGCCATATAAGCTTCCTTTTCCGGTCCGCTGAACCCGAGGTATATGAAGCCGCGGTCGCCGTTTTCGGCGGTGAATGCGACAAGCGCAGTGCAGCTATCGCTCCCGGAACGGTCGCCTTTAACCGTGAGTATCTCGCTGCCGCGGCCCGCGAAGACGTCTGCGGTAAGTTTTTTTCCGAGCGCCGCCCTGAGTTCTTTCTCTGTGAGAGGAGGAGCGGTTTTGTCTCCGAGCAGCGCCTCGTATTCTCCCGACGAGTCCGCGCCGATCCAACGGAAGCCGCTCTGCGCGAACGACGAGACCGAAAGCCCTATGAGATCCGCGAATACGTATTCGGGGACCTTGTAAACGTTCTCTTCTCCTTCGCGCACGTAGAAGTTTCCGGCGGCGTCTTTCTGGGCTTTGAGCCTGAGTCCGGTCTCGATCACGATCAGGCCGAACGTTGAATAGTTCCGATCGGCCATCATTTTCGTTTTCTGCCTTCCGCATCCGCCAAGCTCAGTCAGGAATCGTGTGAGGAGGATCCTGTATTCAGGGGAGGTCACTTCGATCCCGAAACCGCTGCAGAACGAACTGAACCACAGCATGTTGCGTGAATACTCTTCCGAGAACATGTAATCGAATACTTTCTCCTCGGAAAACAGCCCGTTTTCGTAAAATGTCGCGTAGTCGATATCGGCGAGGTGGATCGAAAACGGGATGCGGTTCGTTTGCAGAAAGTACCAGGTCTCTTCATCAGTCGAAGTGAGCGTGCGCCTGTAAAAAACGCCGGGGCGCTCCGAAAGCAGTTTTATGAAAGAGTGATTCCTGAATTCCGAATAGATCGAGAAGGTTCCGTCCCGGTAGTCCTCCACAAGCACGCGGACCGGGACCTTAGTCAGACCTGATTCGCGGTCTTCAAAGTAAAGAGCCAGAAAACCGTAGCCTTTGACCGCCTTGAAACCGAAATCGTTGCCGGGATAGTTTTCCTTAAGCAGCTTAACTGTCTCGGCGACGGAAGCCGGTCCCGCGCCGATATTCAGGACGTTATTAAGAGCCATGCTGTTGCTCACCGGCAAGGCGGCCGAAGCGGCCGGAGCTTTCGGCTTTTCCGATGCGGTATAAAGCAGCACGGCCGTTCCGTCCTTCTCCTGCAGCGAAAAGAACAGATCGTGCGTTTTTTCAAGCTGCGAGGCATCTTTCGCGAATGCCCCGGTCAGTTTTATGATCTCCGCCGATCCGTCGAGGTCTCTTTTTTTCAGCGAAGAGTTATACGCTTTGTAGGTGTAAACGGTGCGACCGTCATCGGAGACGTAAACGGCCGACACCGGGGTTTCCGTCAGTTCGGCAGTGTTTCTGTATGCGTCGACACGGTAAAGGCTGTCGCCGATCTGATCCCAATAGCTGGTGCCTTCGGGGATCGCGATCTCCCTGCCGTTCTCAAGATCGTAAAGATGATGGGCAAGATCTCTGTCCCTGGTGAGAAGTCTGCCGTCCCAGTAGCGAAGGACCGCTCCGGTGCACAGGGTGACCGTCTGTCCGCGGGTTTCCGAGACCATGAACCTGCAGTATTCGGAATCGAAGTTTTCGGTCGCTCCGTCAGTCCTGAGCGCCGTCATTACGAACCGTCCGTCGGGAGTGAAGCGGCTCAGCATGAACGTGGGATAATTGCCGGAAATGTTTCTGACGCTCCCGTTCAGAGTGTCGATGAGAAATACGTCGTCATATTCCGCGTCGCTCTCTCGTGCCGCGTGCGACACTATGTACCTGAAATCCGACGTCGCCTGTACCGTTCCGAAATCGTTCTCGGAAGGGGCGGGGATCCGGGTGATTCTGCCAGTTCCTGGCTCATAGATGAACCGTTTCGAGATCGCGCGCTCTTTTTCGTTCCAGACAGCAAAAAGGATCTTTTCCGGCGTCGATATGTCGTCCGCCGCGACCGTTTCATCCGCGGTCAGTTCCAGCTGCCCGGTAATGCCTTTGAGCGCGCAGGCGACGCAGGTGAAGCTGTCGCTCACCGCGTCGTAAATCAGAAGGCCGTGATCAGAATGCCCGGTCCCGGTCACCGCGGAGGCAAGATTTACGTATCTGCCCTCCGATATACTGATCACCTCGGCCGCATCGATTCCCGCAACGTGCCTGACGGTGATCCCGTAGTCCGGGGGAAGCGGAGCGCTTCCGTAGCCGAGAAAAGAAACCAGTGTGTAGACCGACAGGTTTTTCTCCGGGGCGGCTGAAGTCGTCCCGGATGACGCTCCGGTCCCGGCAGGCACTCCTGATCCTGACGGCGCCCCTGAACCGGAGGCCGTGCCGGTGCCCGGTCCCGGAGTGCCCGCGGATCCGTTTGACCCGACGTCCGGTACCGCGGCTCCCGTTCCGGGGTCCTGTACTATCTCTGTTGCCGGCGCCGTGTCTCCGAAGGTTTTTTGAACGGCAGACGGACTGTCCGTTTCAGCATTTGCGGGGAGATTCCTGTACGACGGACCGGCCGCGGTGCACGACGATGATGATACGATCAGAATGATGAGAGCAGCGGCAGCCGCCCGCGTCAGGATCCGTGTCGTTTTTTCACCGTTGTTTTTCATCGGGCTGCTCCTTTCATTTTTCAGTTGTCCGGGTCTAACAGGTTATAAAATAACGTTCGTAACCGCGCGTAAAGACCGACTTTGGAACCTATTCCAATACAATGATACATCATTTTTCAATGGTTGTCAATCCGTTGACAGAGACAGCCGCTTTCTGATAAAATGTTTTCAGTAAGATTTCGCATAAAACCGGTAGATACCTGATGAAGGGCCTCGCGCCCGGTGAACGGCAGAAAGGAGCGCATATGGACGACGCTGAGATCACAGAACTGCTCTTTGAACGTTCGGAGCGGGGACTGACCGAGATCGAGACAAAATACGGTCCCAAAATGCGCAGACTTGCCGTCAGTATCTGCGGAAACCTGTCCGACGCCGATGAGATCGTCAACGACTGCCTGAAGGCCGTATGGGACGCCGTTCCTCCCGAAAGGCCCGATCCGCTTTCGACTTTCATTTTGCGCATCGTAAGAAATCTCTCCTGCAAAAGAGTCAGGGACAGAAACGCAGGAAAACGCCGCGGAGCCGTCTTTCCGATAGATGAACTCGCGGAGGAGCTGCCGTCGCCAGAGGACGGAGCGGTCATGTCCGATTCGCTGGAGGTTTCACGCGCGCTGAACGACTATCTTGAAGGCTGTTCCGAGACCGACAGGCTTCTGTTCGTCAGGAGGTTCTGGTACTCCGACAGCGTAAAGGCGCTGTCGGCCGTTTCCGGACTTTCAAGGACGGCCGTTTCGGCCCGGCTGTCCAGGATGAAAAAAGGTCTGGCCGAACTGCTGACCCGGAGAGGTATTACGTTATGACGGAATCAAATGAAAAAAAGAAAAGAAAAGAGCTCCTTGAAGCCGCGGTGGAAGGTATTGACACCCGCTTCATAAAAGCCGCCGAGGATCCCGAGACCGCCTTTGCGGCCGCCGGGAACCGGAAGCCGCGGAAGCCCCTCTGGCTCCGCTGCGCCGCAGCCGCGGCGGTCTGCCTGGTCCTGATGACCGTTGCCGGCCTCTCGGTCTTCATAGCCAACCGGATCGCCCGCGGCGCATGGGGCCGTCAGGACAGCGGCGGATGGCATATAGATCTTGAAAACTATCAATGCAGGATCGCAACGTACCGGGGAGAAATGACAGAAGAGGACAAAGAAACGGTCCTGGGCATCTGGGAGAAATACGAGCACAAAGAGGGCCATTTCGCTAACATTCCGGATGTTTTTTTCAGGATCGTCGAAGACTATAAGGATCAGCGGTTTGAATTCTTTTCATATGACACCTACGACGGTTTGATCCAGTACGCGAAAAACGGTAATTACGACGATACGGAGAAAAGAGGCTTATATGCTTTCCTTTCTGCGGAAGACCGGCTGACGGTCCTTGAGATCGTTGAGAAATACCGGAAAGAACTTGTCAGATGGACCCTGAATACGGGCGGCTCGGATTATGTGCTTTCGGAAGGATCCGTTTCCGCTTTTTCGGACTGCTGGCGGGAGGCGGACCGCGGATACGGCTGCGAGAAGGTCACTCTTGAGCCCGACTCGGTGCTTGACAAGAGACGCAGGGTAAGTAAGAAACTGGGGTCCGACGTGCAGAAAGCCATTGAGGTCGCTGAACTGGTCAGGGACAGAGAACCGGTCTTTACCCTGACGCTTCACAATACCGTTTACGGGACCGATCGTTTCAGATACTTTGCCGACGTTCGCGTACTTGAATACACTTATAGCGGCAAAACGGACCAGGTCAGCGGGAAGACCGAGATCTTCAGGGACTATGTTCTGGCGGACGACCGGTTCGAGTCTGCGCTTCTGAGCATTATCGACGTCTGCACCGGGGCCGCGGAGGCTCCGACATACAAAGTCATAAAAGATTCGGGCTCCAGGACCTCCGGCGTGTTCGATGACGGACCGACGAACGTTATTTTCATGGGAAGCGACAAAACGTCGATCCTGGATCACCCCGATTCGGATTATCCCGCGGCCGTTCTGATGAAGCGGTTCGGCGGCGTTTATAAAGTATGTCAGGCGTCGCTGATGAAGAGCGCCAAGTCACCTTTTCCCGGCAGCTTCTACTTTCTGCAGTATGCTGAGGATGGTGTTCCCGTTACGTCCTTTACGAACAGGGTCGCCGTTTACTTTTCCGATGCCGACAGGGTCTTAATGGACGGTTTCGTCAATCCTTTTATCGAACAGACGTCTTATTATTCCCATTGTGAATGGATCCTGAGCGGGGCGGAAACGGTTTACCTGCTTCAGTCCGTGACGTATCTGGATGTTTACGATGAAACGGTTCGCGAAAGCGACGGGGCCAGAGCGCCGACGCTGAAGGAATACCATTATGTCTTTCTGGTCACATGCAGATATTCGGACAGCGAACCGTATTCTTCACCAAACTACTCCGACCCCGGCCATCTTGAGTTCCTGATGGTGTCGGAGGGAGAAGGCCGGTGGCCCCCGTTCCTCCGTGAATGAACCGGCTCCGCGGCCGGCTTGAACCGGACGCCGTCCTGAATTGGGTTACATGGTGCGAAAAATGAAGAAATAAGAGGCATTCAGAGAGAAACTGGAAGATATCCGGTACGGGATCTGGCCGGGAATTTCGCGCGCGGCGCGAATATTTTTGCTCGCTCGCCGGCCGTGAGCGAGCTCCCGCCGGCTTACGCTCGCAAATGCGAACCCATGCGGCAACGCCGCTTCGCGGCTCGCCGCCGTGCCGGTTCCGCGCGCGAGCCGGCAATACAAAAAGCAGGGAAAATCCCTGCTTTTTGTATTGGTGACCCGTACGGGAATCGAACCCATGTTTCCAGCGTGAGAGGCTAGCGTCTTGGACCTCTTGACCAACGGGCCGTGTCACTCGCCGCGACGTCTTTCAGCGCGGCGAGGGGTATTATATCACACTCGCGTAAAAAATGCAATAGCTATTTTCAAAAAAGTAAAAGATACTTTTGTATTTTTCCGGCTGTTGCGGCTTCATTTACGATCCGAGTAAAAGACGCTTTTCAAAAAACCAAAACTACTCGGCGGAGGTGTCGGCTTTTGATGACTTTCTTTTTCTAGCCTTAAGGGCCTCGATCTCGGCCGAGAGAGCGGATATCCTGTCGTTCATATCGCAGATCTGCTGTTCTACGGGATCGGGGACGTGGACGTGGTCGAGCTCCTCCTCGATCACCTTGACGGGGTCGACTCGGACTCCGTTCCTGCAGACGACCTTGGCCGGGATGCCGACCGCGGTGCTGTTTTCGGGGATCTCGTTGAGGACGACGGCGCCGGCGGCGATCTTCGAATTGTCGCCGATCCTGAACGGGCCCAGGACCTTGGCCCCGGCGCCGATCATGACGTTGTCGCCGAGGGTCGGGTGGCGCTTTCCGGTATCCTTGCCCGTGCCGCCCAGGGTGACGCCCTGGTACAGCGTGCAGTTGTCGCCGATCTCGCTGGTCTCGCCTATGACCACGCCGGCGCCGTGGTCGATGAACAGCCCGCGGCCAATGGTGGCGCCCGGGTGGATCTCGATGCCGGTCATGTGGCGCGCCAGCTGGCTGATCGCCCGGGCAGAGAAATAACGCCTGCCGAGGTAGAGGCGGTGGGCGACGCGGTAGGCGAGTATGGCGTGGACTCCCGAGTACAGGAGAAGCACCTCGACGTCGCTCTTCGCGGCCGGGTCGCGCTGACGCACGGCGGCGACGTCGTCACGGATCTCGTTTCTGACCGCCTCGTACAGTTCCTTTACGGGGCGGACGGCGTCGGAGACGGTTCCGTATACGGTGCCTGCGAACCGCTTGGCGCCGTGAACGGCGGACTCGGCAAAGCCGGCCGCGTCGGGAAGAGGCAGGCTGAATTTGTGCTTGCCGTCCGAGATTATAAGATGGATCTTCATGTCGATCTTCCTTTGAAAGTTGAGTGGCGGAATTCCGGGGCCGTCGCTGCGGCCGGGGACGCCTGTGTCGGCGCTCAGCCGGGAACGTTCCCGGTCAGGGCGCGTTTATCGTTTCTGTCGAGTTTGTACTCGACGTCGGTATAGTCTTTCAGGTAGATACAGAGGCTGCCGTAGGGCCGGGCCGAGTATTCCACGTCGTTGATGTAATAAATGTCGATGTATATCGCCTCCGCCTTGTCGATTTCGGTTATGCCTTTGAACGTCAGCTGCTCGTAAGTGTACAGCGTCTTCCAGGCCGGAGACGAGGCTGAAGCGGTATATCTGCGTTCGGTGAAGATGTCGTCGTCAGGGTTGTTGGGCGTCGAGTCGTAAACGGCCCGACAGGTGACGTCGAACCAGATCTCTTCGCGGTCCGGCTCGAAATCGAGGGCGTAGTCGCGGACCAGCGCCTCGAGCGTGCTGTTGTTGTAACGGAAAACCACCTGGACCTGAGAGGCCGACGGGATAATGGCGACGTCGGTGAGGGCAAAATAGCCGTAGTTCCCGACGATCCCGTTTTCCTCGTCCCCGCGCTCGTCCGTGATGGTCTTATGCTCGCGCTGGTAAACGGCGAACGGGGCCTTGTCTTCCGACTTGTCGGCAAGATATGCGGCATAGGCGCGCCTGATCTCGTCGTTGGCCTCGAGCGTTTTAACTTCGCGGGGGTCGCCCGACGAGAACACCCGCCAGAGGAAAAACGCGTTTATGAAAATAATTATCGACCAGAAGAAAACCTTGAGAACAAGCCCGGCGATCCTCATAGCCAGCGGCTTTTTCGGCGCCAGGGAGTTGTTGTCGGGGGCGTATTCTTCATTCTGACTGAAAATGCTCATCTTCGCACCTGGGAATCCAAATTGCCGGTCTCTCGGGCAACAGGGCCCGGAGCCGAAGCGGTAAACACTTCACCATTATCATATTGTAATATACATTTTTCGGATTGTCAAGCGTAAAAAGTCCCGTAAAGTGTTCACGGGACGTGTATCCGGGATCCGGCAGGCGCCGGTCTGTGCCGCAGCCTGAATGCGGGCGCAAAGGGCAACGCGAAAAGGCCGCACCGGGAGCTGCGCAGAAAGCGTGAAAAGGGCGGTGCGGAAAGTGTGAAAGAGACCGCGCGGAAAGCGTGAGCAGGGCGGATCTCAGCGGTATTTGGGATCGTAACTGCTCGACACTGACACCGTCACCGTCAGGTCGGTCAGTTTCTCTCCCGCGAAACAGACGGGAAAGGTGATGTCGAATGTCGCGGACACGCGCAGTCTGCGGTCGCCGGAACAGGCGATGACGGGCTGTGTAAAGGAATAGAGGACCTCGCCACCTTCCGCGCGGCAGACGAAGCTTCCGCACTCGCGCGAGAGGGAGGAGAACTGGCGCGAGAGCAGCACTTCGAACCGTTCCTCGGGAGAGCCGGACATCAGGTCGGCGCCGTCGTCGAGCGAATCGTAAGCGGCGATGGCGCTCTTCAGCACGCAGCCGTCCAGCGCGGTCAGAACGCGCTCCCTTACCGCGGTGACGGTGCCGACGCATTCGGAGAAGAACAGCACCGCGGAGAGGATCGCAGAGAAGAGCATGATCATGACCGCGGCCCTGACGCAGCCGGATCCGCCGCTGCCGCGGACGGTCCGGGACAGGCGCGAGCGGTCCGTCTCCGTGGCAGGAGGACGGTCAATTATGCAGCAGAACGGCCGGAAAAAGCTCGTCCCGGCGGCACGGAAGCCGGATCGGGAAGTCACTGCTTCCAGTATTTCTCGGACAGGCCGGATGACGAGCAGCCGACCGTGACCGGGATGTCCAGGGCGCCCATTCCTCCCAGGTGCGTCCTGTAGGTGAGGGTGACGGTTATAAGGTCGCCATACTGTATCCTGGTCGACGAGCCGGGCTTGAACTCTGACCCCTCAAACGAGCAGGACAGGCAGGCGGGATCGAGGCCCAGGTCCCCGCAGAGGGAATCGAATCGCCCGGGCACGCCTGCGTTCGTGCAGCCCTCGACGGCGGCAGCGATGACGAGCTGGCCGCAGAAGTACTCGAGATCCTGCCTCAGCGTCAGAAAAGAGAATATGTTCAGCGTGAAGGCAAGCAGGATCATGACCACGAGCACGGTGACCGCGGTCTCTATGTAGGCGATATCGCCGCGCCGGTCGGCGAACAGGCGCTCGGCCGGACCGGGCTTTTTTCTTTTATTCATCCGAAGAGCACCCCCAGAGAGCGCAGCATCTCGCCGCCTATGACGGTGATGTAGACGAGCAGGACGCAAAGCAGAAGACAGAGAGACAGCCGGTTGATCCTGGACGGTATGCGGTCGGCCATGCGCCGCAGACTCTGTCTGCGTGCGTCGGAGAGGCGCAGTGAAAGGTTGAACCAGTATCCCTCTGGATCGTTGCCGTCCAGGACTGCGCAAAGGCCGCGGACGATCTCGGAGAGCATGGGGCTCCCCACCCGGGCCTCAAGGCGCGAGAGCGCCGACCGGGCGTCTCCGGAGCGCAGATCGGCCAGCGTAATGGCGAGCTCGTTCTTGAGCTCCGGCCCCGCGCCGCGGCGGTATGATTCGATGATGGCGACAACGTCCCTCGTGTGCGTCAGCATGCTTTCTATGCGGGCGCAGAACATGGGCAGCTCGCTCTCAATACGTTCTCTCCTGCCGGCTGACAGCCGCTCGGGAGCCCGGTAGCCCGAGGAGAAGACGGCAGCCGCAAAGATGAGGACAGCCGGTACGGCGACGGGGAACAGGAAGACAGCCGGAACGGCCGGGAGCACGGCAATTGCCGTCTTTACGATGCAGTCCGCCACGTGGCGCTCCGGAGTAACTGCCTTTCCGGCGGAGGCGAGTCCGGCAGCGAGGATCTCGCGCCGGTTCGCGTTCAGACGGAGCCTTCCGGCAATGAGCCCGGACAGTGCGCCGAGACGGATGTCGAGGGCGGTCTCGCCGCCGCTTTTCTGGCGGATCATGCCGGCGGCAGCCCGGGATGCCGCCGCTGAGGGCACGCGGAACAGATCGAGCACGATGAGCGTCGCCCCGGCCCCTGCCGCGGCAAAGGCGGCGAAGAAGACGAAAACGGTCATCCTTCCTCCTTGTCTCCCGGCCTGGTGTAATCCAGAGGCTTCGTGTACCTCAGCATGAGAACCGCGGTCACTATTATGACCGCTCCGCTAACGGCCGTTACGATCCTGCCGGAGAGCGTTCCGACCAGGGCCGCGAACCAGTCCCGGTTTATAAGATAGAGCAGCGGGACGTTGAACAGGACTATGGCCGCCATGGACAGGTACTCCCGTCTGCAGGCCTCGATCCTGGTGCGGAGCTCGCTGTTGACCAGCCTGATCTCGGTCAGCCGGCCGACCGTCGGAACGAGGGTGTCGCTGTTGGAAAAATCCTCCTGGCAGGCGATCAGTATGTCGCACCATTCGCGGAAGAAAGTGTTGTCGATGCTCCCGCGCAGGCTCATCAGACACCCCGAGACGTCCGACGAGATCATGGTGGCGCGAGTGCAGAACGCGGCAAAACTGCCCCGAACAGGCGAGCGCAGATTGCCGAGATTCTGCCGCACGGCCTCCACTATGTCGCCCGTCCGGAGATAAGCCGACGTAATGACCGACAGGGCTGTCTCGAGCTCGGCGGCCACCCTTCTGTCATGGTTCTCGACGGCGCCCTCGGCGGCCGCGAAAGGCGCCGCAAGGCCGGCGGTCGCGAGGACCGGGATCAGGAAGGGGTTCTTCAGGAGCACGGCGCCCGCGCAGCCCAGTATCGCAAGCACGGCGGAACAGGCGCAGACGAGGCCGAACGAGCCGCCGGTCGCCGTGACCGCCTCGCGGAAATGGATGAGCTTTTCGCGCAGCCTCGGCCGTCGCCGGCGAAGCCGCAGCTCCAGAACTCTGTCGCGCAGCCCGGGCTCTTTCGCGAGTATTGAGGAAATGTCTTTTCCTATCCTGCCGGGGCCGAGATCGAGAAGCACGGCCGTTCCGGCGGAAAAGAGAAGAAACGAAACAAAGCATATGAAAACGGTCATTCGTTGGAAAATCTGAACTGAGACAGCACTCCGTAAGGGGCGCCGTGCTCCAGGAGCCTTCTCTTCAGCGCCGCAGACGCCGGAGAGCCCGATGCGAAGCGCCCCGGGCGGCCGTCGGAGCCCGGCTCGAACCTGTAAAGACTGCGGTATTTTCCGGGTCCGCCGGAGCTGTCCGTTACGCACTCGGAGATGTCTAGCACTCTCCGGACGTTGTCCTCGTTCCTGGCGCAGTAGACGACGACGGGGAAGGCCTCTGCCGCCTGAAGCATGGACAGCCGGAATTCGATGGGGAACTTTTTCTGGCACAGAAGGGCGATCCGCATGTGGGCGGACTCGCCGGAGCCCGAATGGACGGTGGAGACGACGGTGTGACCGGTCATGGCGGCCTCGACCGCGGCATAGCACTCTACGTCGCGCATCTCCCCTATGCATACGATGTCCGGGTCGTACCGGAGCGACGCGACGACGAGGTCCTCCTGCCTTATGTCCTGTTTTTCGTTCTCGGACGGGCGCGAGAGCGTGTGCACGACGTTGTTGGTGACGGCGCCGGACGGGCCGTGCCTGACGAGGTCGAGCTCCCTTGCGCCGGATTCGATCGTGAATATGCGCTTGTCGTCAGGCATGTCCGACAGGATGGCGTTGAGAAGCGTCGTCTTGCCGGACGATGTGGCTCCGGCGATCACGAAAGACACCCCGTATCTGCACAGCATGCGCATGAAGGAGACCATCTCGGGGCTGGCGGCGCCGCCGGCTATGAGCGTCTGCAGGTCGATGGTCGAGCTGTGCATGAGCCTGATGGACACCGCGACCCCCGCCCCGGCGTCGACAAGCGGGGCTCGAAGCGCGGTTATCCTGTTGTTGCCGGGCAGATGCCCCTGGCTGAGCGGGGCCGAGCTGTCCAGTATCATGCCGGAGTTGCGAAGGAGGCGGCGAATGATGTTCTCGGCATGGGAGGGGCTGAAAAACCGATCCCGGGCCTTGATTATGCGGCCGTCCCTCAGGGTCAGGGCGACGTCGTCCCAGCTGTTGACGTTTATCTCCTCGAGATCGTCCGACGCCAGATAGGGCGTCAGGATGCTGTACCCGGCCATCTCCCAGTACAGTCTCTCGACAAGTGCCTCCCGCGTGAATCCACGGACGGAGGCCCCAAGCCCGTGCAGGGCCTGGCCGATGAGCGAACGCAGCATGGCGGGGCCGTCTCCGGGGCGTCTCGCGTCGCCCGGCCCGGCGGCCTGCCCGAAAGTCTGTCCGCCAGTCTGTCCGGCGGCCTGCCCCGCGGACTGTGCCGAGCCGCCGGGCCCGTCGGAAAACAGACCCGAATGTGTTCTCGAGAGCTGTTCCTGTATTCTGGCGAGCAGCTCCTCCAGTCCGTAATAAACCTCGTTTCCCATCGCTCAGAACGTTGCCGGCACGGCGGCGCACAGTCCGGCCAGAGCGCCGACGGCCCTGCCGAATCTGCCTGGCGCCGGGGAGGAGACGAGGGTCCCCTCGGCGGCCGCCCTCCTCAGGGCGGCGGAAAACGGAAGAGTTATTTCCGGCCTGTCCATGTATCCGGCTATTTCGTCCTCCGGGTAGAAACAGTCACGGCTGACACGGTTCAAGACCTTCAGTATCCTGCGTCCGGCATCCGGCAGATCCCTGAGGGCCCCGAGCTGCGAATCGTAGAACGACACGGTCTTGAGCTCCGGCGGATACAGCAGGACCGCCGCGTATGCCATGGAGAGCGCCGCCGACGAGAGAGGGTCGCTCTGGATGTCGGACGAGCAGTCGCAGACGACCGTTCCGGCCGTCTCGGCGACGGTCTCGAGGAACAGCGCTGAACGCCCCTTTCCCGATTCCGGGTAGGAGTACAGGTTCTCGGCCGTCGAGTATCCCAAGAAGATCAGGTCGGGCTGCTCTCTGACCGTGTTTGAGCAGGCCAGGACCCCGTTTACGGATATGTCGACGGCAGTCAGGGCCTCGCCGAGCGAGCGAATGTCGCGGCCCCTTCGGCACGGAAACAGCGCCGGCAGCGCCGGGGCGACGCGGTCGCAGCATACGACGGCCGCGCTCCTCCCCTTTCCGGCAAGACGTATGGCAAGGCTCACGGCGACCGAGGTCTTTCCGCTGCCGGGAGGTCCCCATACGGCGATCACTCCGGGCCTTGCCTCCGGGACGGACGGCCCCCTTCGTTTCATCGCGGCCACGGAAGGACCTCCGCTCCCGAAAGCTCCGGCCGGTCCCGTCCCTCGTCCGTCGGAGCAGGCAGATCCTGCCCGCCGTCCGTCGGAGCCTCGCCGCCACGGTCGAAGAATGCGGCCTGGGCGGAAAGATACTCCGATGCCGCCGCGGTGTCGCCGTGGCATACGAAGGCGCAGCAGACCGAGGCGCTGCTGGCATAGCCGAAGAGAAGAGAGGCCTGGGTCCGGTTCACGCGCAGCATTATAGTCTCGGGGAGCGATGACGATTCGTCCGCTTCGCCGGCGTCGTCGAGACAGCGGCCCTGGCCGGTCACGGTGGTTATGACGCTGACGTAAGACAGTTCCGGCGGCAGGAAGGCCTGCCCCGTCGAGCGGTCGAAGATGTACAGCTGAATGACATCGCCGTTGCGCAGCTGGCCGGAAAAGCCGTCAGCGAACGAGGTCACTCTTACGGTGACGGCAAGCTCGCCTCCGCGCAGCGTTCTCAGGGCAAAGGTCATGGAAGCGGACTCGTCGCCAAGCTTTTCCTCGAGGACGAGGTCGCCCGGCACGATGTCCACCGTCGCGTATCTGCCTACGGCCGCGGCCGTCGACGTAACAAGCCCGGCCGGGAGGTTCTGGGCGCCGAGGGCTACGGTCTCGACGTCGTCCTCCTCTATAAGCGTGCCCGCGGGTATCCGGTTCACGGCCCTGACCGCGACAGTCTCGGCCGCGGCGTTCCCTGCCAGGGCCGGAGCGAGGCCGAAGGCGGCGGCCGCGGCCGCGGCGATGCATATCAGACCGATTACGGTTCTGTTTTTCATAGATGCGGATATCTCATAAAGCCCGATCCCTTCCGGGATCTGTGCGTTTCAGTCATTTTTGATCTCATCTTTCAGGTCTCGGATCATATTCACCCGATTTCTTTTTGCATTATCCGGATCCCGGATATTTTTTTACGGAAATTGACCCTGTCGCGCTCCGGGCGCGTCAAAACAGCGCCGACAGCATGCAGCCGGCCGTAAGGTAGGGCACGAAAGGGAAGGCCGTGTAGCGGAAGCTCCCGACTCGGGCGGAGGACCTGTTTTGGACGGCGCTTACGGCAAGGGCGATGGACACCCCCGCCGCTACGGCGGCGCAGCACCGGAAGATCCCCAGCACGCAGGCCGAGGCCGCGGACAGTTTTATGTCGGCGCCGCCGAGTGATCCCGGCCTGCACAGCCCGCGGACGGCGGCAAGCGCCAGAAATACGGCCGCTCCCGACGCGGCCCCGGCAACGATCTCCGACGGAGCGGTCCGTCCCGCCAGAGAGGCGATCATTATCATAACGGAATGGCTGTCCGGGACTCTGCGCTCTCGCAGATCGAACGCCGAGGCGGACGACAGCACCGCGGCCAGCAGTATCAGCCTCAGCGAGGCCGAACAGAAGCCGTGGCGTATAAGCAGCGCGGCGGAGGCCGCCGCGGTGAACAGCAGACATTCGACGGGATATCTTCTTTCCCGCGAGGGCCGGCCCGATTGCTCCGGCGGCGGGCGGACGGCGGCTGCGGCGGTATCTCTTGGTGCGGGAGAACAGTCAGCCGCGTCTCCGCTTTCGTTTTCTGCGACGGTCCCGGACGGTCCTCCGCCGCACCCTCCGCCGGAGCGGCGTAGGGTCTTTTCTTCGTTTTTCATACGTGTCCCTCCTGCGCCGGCATTGACGGCCGGCCGCGTATCAGACGGGCCGGCCGTACCGGAAAAAAGAACTGATAAGGCAAACCTCCGGCTTTTCCGCCGAACGCCCACCCGGCCGCAGCCCGAATACGGCCGGAGCGCGGCGGATGCGCATCACCTCCGCACGGTATTTTTCGGGGCTCAGACCTCGGGAGTCTGTACGAAATTGAAGAGCTCCTTGACCTTTTTCGTCACGGTGGCGAACACGGTCGTTTTCATGAGCGTGTACGTCAGGGTGAGCAGCAGCGCCCCTATCACCACGGCGATGAGGATCTTCACGGCCTCGCCGACATACGTCTCTGCTCCGGTGTCGCCGAGCGCGCCTCCTCCGCCGAGATAACGGCAGATCTCTCTGTCGGCCCTGGCAAGGGCCGAACGTATCCTCAAAAGCATTGTTCCGGCTCTGTTCATCTTTCCTTCCTTTCATTAAGATTCAATAAGATTCATCAGGATCGTGTTTTTCGTTTTTCCGCCGTCCGCCCCTCCGCCGCGGGTCGTACGGCGGAAGAGGCGGAAAGGCGCCGGAGGAGCTGCGGCGGCCTCGATGCACGTTCACGGTTCATTAACCTCCGGTACACAAATTCTAGCACATTCGGAAATATTTGTCAACACTTTGTTCAAAATTTGTTAAAATTTTTTCGACAAAAAAAGCGCCGCCGCTTCCGCGGCAGCGCCTTATGCAAAACTCTCCCTGTCCGGCTCGTTTATTTCCTGCGCCGCCTTCCGGCCTCGATGTTCACGCAGAGCTCGAAGGCCGTGCGGATGGCCAGCAGCGCGGCTGCCGCGGCGGCGGCGACCGCCAGCGCGAACCACAGTATCCCGACGAGCTTCACCGTGCGGTCGGTGCCGAAGCGGTAGGTCTTCTCGGGCGCCGCGTCGGGCGACCTGCGCAGCGATACGTCGCAGTCCGTCCTTACGGTGACGCACAGATCGGTCAGCGATCTGCGCAGCCGGGCGAGCTTCTCCTTAACAGTGAGCTTCTCTTTGGGCTGTTCCTCTTCTTTGTTTTTGCGTTTACCGAACATTTCAAACCTCCTGCCTGATGCGCGGCCCCTTACTTGAGGGCCTTAAGCAGCTTGTTTACGGCCGTCCTTAGCGCGTCGGTCGTCTGCGCGACGGGAGTTCCGTCGGCGGCGCAGCCGCGCACGGCGCCGTATGTGGCGCTGTAATAATCTTTGACCTGTTCACCGTATATGTCCGCCAGGTCCATGTACTGCGGGGCCTCCAGGGCCAGTCTGAGAGTGTAGTACGAATCGTTGTCGCGCAGGTAGTTTCCTATGCATACGTCCGCAAAGCCGTCCCGTATCCAGCTGCCTGACGCGGCCGCCAGGGCGTTCAGCATTATTCCGGTCAGCTCGTAGCGGCTGTTGTTGGCCGGGGCGACGATCACCGGCTTGCCGGCGTCCGAGACGTTTCTTGCCGTGTCCGCCGTCCCCTCCGCGTACGGCAGGGGAAGGACGCCCCATCTTACGCCCGCTCCGGCAAGGCTCCGTCTCATCTCATCGGCGGTGGCGATAAGGAACACCGACTCTCCCGACAGGAACTTTCCGAGGCGGCTGTCGGGCTCCGGACCGGCGCCGGTGCCCGGCGCAGGATCTGCAGCCGAAGTCTCAGCGGCCGCGCCTGTCGAAGCCGGACTGCCCGCAGCAGACGCCGATGCAGGACCTGTGCCCGCCCGGGCCGCCGATGCCGTATCGGCCGGAGCCGCATCAGCGGCATCCTGTCCGGCCGCCACGGGCACATAGGCGCCTGCCGCCAGCGAGGTTATAAGGCCTGTCAGCGCGTCCGTGACTTCCGCCGCGTGCGATGCCAGCACCGGGACCGTGCCGTTCGCGTCGGCGGTGAAGTCGAAGCCGGAGCGTATTGCGGCAATGTCCCCGAGTATCCCTGCGCCCTCGGGCGACGCCGACGCGGTCAGGAAGCTTCGGCCGGAGCCCGCGGGGAAGCTCTTCGAGAACTCAAGCAGGTACTCGAAAGTGAACCTTCCCTCGAGCGCCGCGGAGGCGAGCTCGCGGGCGGCATCGCCGACGATGTCCCTGTTGTAATAGAGCAGCAGCGTTCCGGGCACGTCGAACGTTGCCTCGGAGATGCTGACGTAGTTTTTCGTGTTGATGGATCCGGCGCCCTCGCTGCCCGTTCCCATGGCCGAGTAATAGGGCAGTTTGCGCAGGTCGAGCAAGAGGCCCGACGCGGCAAGCTCGCCGGCCCTGGCCGCCGGGACCAGGACGATGTCGGAGAAGTACGACGAGGTGTCGCTGCCGGCCTTCACGGAGACCGAGATCCCGGTCTTCAGTACGGAGTCGTCGTAAGAGCGGCAGAACGATCCCGCCAGGAACCGGTTCTTGACCAGGTTGTTGCGTATGGCGTAAAGCGGGGCAAGGTCCGGGTCGTCCTCGGCGTAGAGAGTGTCGTTCACGGCGTCGGACACTGTCACCATGAACGTGTACTTGGACAGGTTCATGTATGTGAGGGCGTTGACGGCGGCCTCGCACGCGGAATAGTCGTAGGAGAGGTCGCGTATGTAGTTTCCCGCCGACGACGTCTCCGCGGGGGACGTAACGACCGCGGGGCCCTGGGACTCGGTACCCGGCCCGGACGTGCGGGCGACGGACGATCCCGGAGTCTCGTCGATGTCAAGTATTATGTAGCCGCATCCCGGCAGGACGCAAAGCACGGCAAGGCAGAGCAGCAGGCAGACCGCCGGCAGGCGGTTTGGCGTGCGGGAGTCGGCAGCCGGCAGGCGGTGTGCCTTGCGTGAGTCTGCCGCCGGGCTGGTCCCCGTGCGTGAGTCTGCCGATCTCCTTCGGCCGGGCGGCGGGTTCTTTCCGTTTCGCATGTCTTGTGAATGGCTTTCCTCAGCGCGTGACCGTCACGACGAAGCCGCTGTAGTTGTTGCCGGATATCGTGTAAGGATAGTTCGACGGAACGGGCACGGCCACGGACGGGTCGAGGGCGTTGCCGGCGGGCACGAAATAGATCTCGTACGAGCGGCCGTCGTCGCCCTTGAATGAGAGGTGCTTCTGGGAGTAGGAATAGTTCTTTTCGAGCAGCTCGAGGTATTCCTCGAGGCACAGGTTGCTGACCGTCATGTAATAGGCGTGGGCGTAGCCTACGTATCTGTAGTGGTAGCGGTCGAAGTCCACGCCGCCGGTGATGTCGTCCTTGCCGGCCGGATATCGCTGGCAGAAGCCGTAGCGGTAGGCGTTGGACGTCAGCCAGGCCAGTGTGGCGGCGGCCGTGGAGTTCTTCGGATCGTCAAGGCTGTAACGCACGCCCTTCTCGAAGATGTCCAGGTTCACGGCGTAGCCCGTGTTGTGGTCGCTGGCGCCGGCCTTTGCGGCGTTGACGGGGTCCGCGGCCCAGAGCTTCTCCTGGGTCTCCCTGCTGCGGTAGCCGTTGTTTGGGCCGACGTACAGGGCGCTGATCCCCGTCGCGGTGTAGAAGGCGTCGCACATGTCGTTGAGCGCCTTCATGGCGGTCGCGTCGAGCAGGGTCGTGGTGGTGTCGCCGAGCTGGAACGAGTGCGCCCCGGACGGCGCGAACGAGGTCCGGTTCTCGTACATGCTCAGTATGTTGAAATCGGTCTCGGGGAAGACGTAATAGTGCGAGGTGTTGACCAGGATCAGGAAGCCCTTGTAGATGTCCTGGAACGACATGATCCTGTTCTCGTATCCCGTCTGTACCGAGGAGGACGAGCCCTCCTGGGCCGAGGACTTCTTCATTCCGACGGTCACTTCCGACGGCTGGACCGATATGACGTTGCCGAAGTTGTTCTTACAGTGGAACGAGTTGACCGCCCAGGGCTTGGCCGCGCCCGACGTGAGTATGAGCCTCACGAAGCGGACCTCGGTGCCGGCGGGCATGGTGAACGTCTGTCCGACGGGGTTGTCCGGCGTGCCGGAGAACTCGCCGAGTGTGGCCCAGGTCTGGCCGTCGGTCGAGTATTCGACGTCCGCCGAGCGGATGAAGCAGTCGTGGTGGTTGGATATGAGGCTGACGGCCGCCACGGGCTGTACCGCGCCGAGGTCGAGCTGCAGCCAGGCTCCGGTGGCCTGGTTCGACTCGGACAGCATGAAGGTGGAGTCGTCGGCGTCGACGGCGAACTTGACCGGGTGGTCGGCCGACGGGTCGGACGATCCCGTTACGTCGGGCGCCGTCGCGGACGTCGATGCCCCGGCTCCGTGGCCGCCGGACTCGCGCTCCTCGCGGGCCCTGATGACGATGTCCCTTACGATGAAGACGACTGCAATGATCAGAACTATGATGACGACCGCAAGCAGGGCCAGGAGCACGGTCTTGTATCTTCTGCGGCGGCGCAGACGCTCGCCGTAAGGGACCTGCGACTTGGTCCGGAAGTTTCTGGTGGCCAGATCGCGCTGATTCATTGCCAGTCCTCCTTTTTTGCGTTATGCGGACCGGTCGGGGAGCTCTGGAAAGTCCCGTTCGGCCGGTCCGCGCGCGGGATGCGGGCCCAACGGCCCCGTCCCGGGATTATTTCGCGTCCTTGATGGACCAGTCCATGCGGCCCTTCTTGTCGAGGCCGATGTACTTGACCTTTACGGTGTCGCCGACCTTGAGACCGGCGTCCTCTACCTTGGCGATCCTGTGGTCGGTGATCTTGGAGATGTGGACCATGCCCTCTTTGCCGGGGGCGTACTCGACGAAGCAGCCGAACTCCTTGATGCCGGTGACGGTGCCGTCGTACGTCTTGCCGGGCTCGGCCTCGGCCGTGACGCCCTCCACCGCCTTCTTGGCGGCGTCCATCATCTCGGTGGACGTGGCGAAGATCGACACGATGCCGAAGTCGCCTTCCTCCTCGATGTCGATCTGGGCGCCCGTCGTCTCGCAGATGCCGCGAATCGTCTCGCCGCCCTTGCCGATGAGCGCGCCGATCTTGTCGGCGGGGATCTTGACGACCTCCATGCGCGGCGCGTACTTGTTCAGCTCGGCGCGCGGCGCGGGGATGACGGACTCCATGAAGTCGATGATCTTCAGGCGCGCGTCGTGCGCGGCCTTGATCGCGCCCTCGACGAGGTCCCACGTCAGGCCGCGGAGCTTCAGGTCCACTTGGAAGCCCGTGATGCCCTGGCGCGTTCCGCCAACCTTGAAGTCCATGTCGCCGCAGTGGTCCTCGGCGCCGAGGATGTCGGTCACGAGCACCTTCTGGGACTGGTCGTCGTTCGTGAACAGGCCGATCGAGATGCCCGCCACCGTGCGCTTCAGAGGCACGCCGGCGTCCATGAGCGCGAGGCAGCCGTTGCAGATGGAGGCCATCGACGAGGAGCCGTTCGAGCCCATGATCTCGCTAACCACGCGGATCGAGTACGGGAAGTCGTCCGGCAGCACCTCGGCGATGGAGCGCTCGGCGAGCGCGCCGTGGCCGATCTCGCGGCGGCCGGTGGAGCCGAGACGGCCCACCTCGCCCGTGCAGTACGGCGGGAAGTTGTAGTGCAGCATGAAGCGCTTGGACGTGGGGCCGCCCGTCGCGGAGTCGAGCTCCTGCGCGTCCTTCTTCGTGCCGAGCGTGACCGTCGCGAACGACTGCGTCTCGCCACGCGAGAAGATCGCCGAACCGTGGACGCGCGGCAGCACGCCAACCTGCGCGGCCAGCGGACGGATCTCGTGCTGAGCGCGGCCGTCGATGCGCTTGCCGTGCACGAGCACGTTCTTGCGGACGGTCTCGATCTCGAGCGCGTCGAAGAGGTGCACGAAGCCGACGGCGTCGATCTCGGGCCACTTCTCGCTAACCTTCTTGAGCAGGTCCTCCTTGATGGCGCTCACCTTGCCCTGGCGCTCCAGCTTGCCCTTGATGAGCAGCGCCGCCGCGAGGGCCTCGCCGCCCTCGGCGCGGATGAAGTCCATCTTGTCGGCCGGCTGCGGGACGTCCTTGATGTCCTTGTCGGGCTTGCCGAGCGCGCGGCGCATCTCGATCTGGAGGTCGATGATCTTCTCGACTTCCTCGTGCGCGCGCTTGAGGGCCGCGACGAAGTCCTCGTCGCTGATCTCGCGGGCGGAGCCCTCCATCATGAGGAACTTGCCGCGCAGGCCGGCGTAGAGGAGGTCGATGTCGCTCTTCTCCTTCTGCTCGTGCGTGGGGTTGATGATCCACTGGCCGTCGATGCGGCCGATGCGGACGCAGCCGATCGGGCCCATGAACGGGATCTCGCTGATGTGCAGCGCGGCCGAGGCGGCGTTGACGGCGAGGAAGTCGGCCTCGCGCGTGCCGTCGCTCTGGATCAGCATGCTGTTCACCTGCACGTCGTTGTAGTAGCCGTCGGGGAACAGCGGGCGGATCGGACGGTCGCACATGCGGGCCGTGAGGATCTCCTTCGAGGAAGGACGCGCCTCGCGCTTGAAGAAGCCGCCGGGGAACTTGCCGGCCGCGTAGAACTTCTCGCGGTACTCGCACTGGAGCGGGAAGAAGTCGATGCCCTCGCGCGGCGTGTCGGTGTTGGTTACGGCCGTGAAGACGGTCGTGTCGCCGTAGCTCACGGTGACAGCACCGGCAGCCTGCTGCGCGAGCAGGCCGGTCTCGATCACGAGGTCGGTCCCCGCGATGTCGACCTTGAATTGCTTGGTGTTTTCCATGTCTCTCCTTAGCGGCGCAGGCCGAGCTTCGCGATGATTTCCTTGTACTTGGCCTCGTCCTCGCGCTTGAGGTAGTCCAGCAGGCTGCGGCGGTTGTTCACCATGCGCAGCAGGCCATAGCGGGAGGAATGGTCCTTCTTGTTGGCCTTGAGGTGCTGCGTGAGCAGCTGGATCTTCTTCGTCAGCGTGGCGATCTGGACCTCCGACGATCCCGTGTCGCGCTCGTGGCGCTGGAACTCGGAACGGATTGCGGCTTTGTCGATTTGCATTTTGTTCGAACTTTCTTTTGGTTTTGTAAACCCCGCAACCGTCGACCCTACCCGGTGCGCGCGTGCGCAAGTTCGAACATCCGCAGGAACTGGCGGACGCCCGCAACGGGGAGAAATCTCCTTAGACGGTCGCAGGAAGGTTGAGTATGATACCAGAAACGCCGCGCGCCGTCAAGGGCGGCTCGGCTGATTTTCAGTTTTCGCCTGCGGATTCTCAGGAATTGTCACCTTCTTGATGACGACCGGCTCCGTCGGCACGTTCTGGTGAGGTCCGAAGGAACCCGTCGTGACCTTGGCGATCTTGTCGACCACTTCCATGCCTTCTGTCACCTTTCCGAAGACGGCGTAGCCGTAGGTGCGCGGATCCGGGCCCTTGTAGTCTAGAAACCCGTTGTCCACCAGGTTGATGAAGAACTGGCTGGTGGCGGAGTCCACGACCATCGTGCGCGCCATCGCGATGGTGCCGCGCTTGTTGGAGAGGCCGTTCGACGCCTCGTTCTTGATGGGCGCGTTGGTGGACTTCTGGCTCATCTCCCTGGTGAACCCGCCGCCCTGGATCATGAATCCGTCGATGACCCGGTGGAAGATTGTGCCATCGTAGTGCCCGGCCTTCGCGTAGGCGAGGAAGTTCGCCACGGTTACGGGCGCCTTCTCGTCGTCCAGTTCCAAGGCGATCGTGCCCATTGATGTCTCGATTGATACTTTCTTCATTTTTCTTTCTCCTAAATCTGCCCTGGCATCACTTTGGGCTCCTCGTGACCACCTCGCAACCGTCGGGGGTTATGAGCACAAGATCCTCGATCCGCACGCCGAGCTTCCCTTCGAGGTAGATGCCAGGCTCGATTGTCACGAACATGCCCGGCTCGAGCACCGTATTCGACTTCGCGCGGGCAGTCGGCTCCTCGTGTATCTCGTAGCCGACGCCGTGGCCTAGCGAGTGCCCGAACGCCTTGCCGTAGCCGGCCTTGCGGATGATGTCGCGCGCCACCTTGTCGAGCGCGCCGCCAGTCATGCCTGGCCGCGCCGCCGCGATCGCCGCCCTGTTCGCCTCCAGCACGATGGAATAGATCTTCGAGTATTCTTGATTGAAGATTGAGGATTGAGGATTGAGGATTTTCTTTCCGCGTCGAATCTTCGAACTGGCTCGCGAGCGATCCTCATTCTTCAATCTCAAATCCTCAATCTTCAATCCAATGCACCGCGTCATGTCGCTGCAGACGCCGTCCAGCTTCACGCCCATGTCCACGAGCAGCGGCTCGCCGCGCCGCCAGACCGTATCGTCCGGCACGTGGTGGCACTCGGCGGCGTTCGCGCCGGCGCAGACGATCGTCTCGAACGCCTCGCCGTCTCCAAGCGCGTTCATGAATCCGCGTATGATACGCTGAATGTCCTTCTCCGTCATGCCGGGGCGCATCTCCTTGCGGGCAAGCGACCATATCTCGTCGTTGAGCGCGACGGCCCGCGTGATCTTCGCTATCTCGGGGAGCGTCTTCACTGCGCGCAGCGCAAGCACGTCCTCCGCCACGTCCACCAGCTCAGCGCGGCGAAACGCCTTCTGCAGTGAACGGTAGCGGTTCGCGGGGACAGACCCTTCGTAGCCGAGGCGGCGGACGCCGCGCGGCAGCGCCGCCTTCGCGGCATCGGCGAACGCCTGCCCCCGCTTCAGCTGAACTGTCTTGAGCCACGGCGCCACGCGGTGCGCCATCGGCACGTAGCGGAAGTCGGTGATGAACGTCGGCGCCGCATGGGGCGACACCACAAGGCAGCCGTTGTCGCACACGACGTCCGTCACTGCACGGATGTTCGCCTCGCCGAACAGGAGCACTGCATCTAGCCTGCGGCGCACCGCGCGCCGAACGAGCGACTCAAGGCGTTCTTCGAACGGATTTTCCTCAGCCATTCGGATTCTCCTCCCGGCGCTTGGCCGCCACCCTCGCGCGATGGCGCCGCACATAGGCCAGCACGCCAAAGTAGACGAGCGGCGTGAAGACCGCGGCGAACAGGAACCCGCCCACGAAGAAGGCCGCCACCAGCTCCTCGCCGAGCTGCAGGACCGAATCCCAGCTCTGGTCCTTCACAACGTCACGCAAGGCGTGGCTGATCGCACCGTAGGAAAAGCCGCCTCCAAGCAGCCGGTTGCCTACCCAGCACTGGACAGGGTAGATGATGAATATGGTGAAATGGTTCGTGACGAACGTGGCGACCGTAGCGCCGATCTTGCTCCCCTTAAGCAGGATCGCAGTCGGGATGGACAAGATCAGCTGGAAACCGAACGGGATGGCGCAACCGTAGAACATGCCGATTGCCCATCCCCTGGCGATGAACTCGGGAGAGGCCTTCTCGCCGAGAATCTTCTCGCGGAGGCGCTGCCACTGTCGCCTAATCCACGACATGGACGAAAAGCCCCGAGCGGAGCTTCGGCTCGAACCACGTGGACTTCGGCGGCATTATGGCCCCTGCATCGGCGATGTCCATCATCTCGCCGACGGTGACCGGATACATGGAGAACGCAACCGCATCGCGGCCATCCTCCACACGCCCCTTAAGCTCGTCCAGTCCACGCACGCCGCCCATGAACGAGATGCGCGGCGAGGTGCGCGGATCGTCGATGCCAAGCACCGGCGCGAGGAAACGGTCCTGCAGCACGGAGACGTCCAGCGACGAGACGACGTCCGTGCCTGTGGGCACGTCCCAGGCGAGATCATACCAGCGGCCCGCAAGGAACATCCGCGCGTGACGACCGGTGGCCGGCGCGCCGTCGGCGGCGTCCGTCACGGTGAAGATCTCGCGCGCCTTCGCGAGAAGCGCATCGGCGTCAAGTCCGTTCAGGTCTGCAACGAGACGGTTGTACGGGAGTATCTTGAGCTGCGAGGCCGGGAACGCCACGGCGAGGAACCAGCGGCTCTCGCCGGCGAAGTCGCGTTCGCGTGCGTAGCGGGAAGCGGCGGCACTGCGATGGTGGCCGTCCGCGATGTAGGCCACGGGAATGCGGGCGAACGCCGCCGCGAGGGCGTCATTGCGATCCGCTGGGATGGTCCACACCGTGTGCTGAATGCCGTCTGGAGCCGTGAAGTCGTACAGTGGCGCATCCGCGCAGGCAGCGGCCACGATGGCGTCGATCTCGGCGTCGTCCTTGTAGGTGAGGAAGGCGGGACCGGTGTGGGCGTGCAGCGTCTCGATGTGCCGCGTGCGGTCATCCTCCTTGTCCTTGCGCGTCTTCTCGTGCTGCTTGAGTATTCCGGCAAGGTAGTCCTGCGTGTCGAACGTTGCGACGATGCCGGTCTGCGCGTGATCGCCCATCACCTGGCGATAGGCGTAGAACGCGGGCACTGCGTCCTGCACGAGAGTGCCGCCGGAACGGAGACCGTCGAGGGCCTTCTTCGCCTGGGCATACGCCTCGGGCGAGGAACAGTCGGTCCCGTCGGGCATGTCGATCTCGGGACGGGAAACGTGGAGGAAGCTGAATGGATTCCCGTCCGCAAGGGCGCGAGCTTCTGCGGTATCCACCACATCATAGGGAACGGCGGCAACGCGCGACGCCGCCTCGGGCGTCGGGCGGACCGCAGCGAAGGGACGTACGTTCATTGAGTCGCCTGCAATCAGTAGTTGGGGAAGATATCTAGGCCGATGTTGAGAATCGGGCAGAACACCATCTCGCTCTCGCGGATCACGTTCACGGCGCCAACCTGGAAACCGTACATCGTCTCGGCTCGGTTGATGAGGCCCAGCTGCAAACCGCAGATCGAGTCGGCAAGGTTCACGATGCCCACCTGGATGCCGCGCATCGAGCGAGCCTCGTTGAAGAGACCGACCTGCAAGCCCTTGAGGTCAGCGCGCCCAGCCGAGTTGTAGCAGCCAATCTGCGCGCCGGAGAGCACATCTTCGGCTTCGTTGCGGAGAATGTTGAGCTGGAAGCCCTCGAAGTAGCGGCAACGGCCGTAGAAGCCGATGTCAAAGCCCGTCACGCTCTCGCACTCGCCGTAGGGAAGCGTGAACCTAACGCCGGCCACGTCGATGTTCTTCGTGGAGTTGAACGCCAACCACACCGGCCAAGGAGCCTTGTCGCCCTGCGCCTTCGCAGCAGGAGCGGCAGGAGCCTGCGACGCAGACGTAGCCTGCTGCGCTTTAGCGGCCACACATGCCATAACCACACACAGAACCATCAGAACTTTTTTCATTGAAGCATCCTCTTGAGGTTTGAACGCGAGAATTATAAGCCATTTCCCTCCGTTCCGCAAGGGGAAAGTGAAGAAAGTGGGGAAAGAAGTTCGTTTGCGTCTGTGGGACGGAGCCGCCATGGGTATGCGTCCAACGCCACAAGCGCCTCTCCAACGAGAAAGAGCGACCCGCACACGGCCACTGAGCTTCCTGTCCCGCGCGCCCATGCGGCAGCGGCGGACAGCGCTTCCGGCACAGCGGCGCAAGGCGTTGCGTCGGCAATGCCGGCAGATGCCATGCGCGCGGCGACGTCCTCCGGCGCAAGCGAGCGGTCGTTCCGGATAGGCACCGCCCACGCGCGCGAAACGTGCGGCGCAAGCGTCCGAAGATGGCCGGAGACGTCCTTGTCGCCGCAGAATCCGGCCACGAGCCCGACGGGGGCCATGCCGCCAAGCACACGCGCGAGGGCGGCCGCGCCGTCCGGGTTGTGCGCACCATCTACCATGTACGTTACGCCATCCTTCGTCACGCGCTGGCACCTGCCCGGCCACACGACGCGCGCGAGTCCATCGGAGATCGCCACATCGGGGATCGTGAACGGCAGCATGTCGAGCACAGCCTTCACGGTGGCGGCGTTCTCCTCCTGGAACGCGCCGAAGAGCGCAAATCCGGCGGGAGGCGTCCATGGTTGCGCCGCGACGAGCGTACTCCCCTTCTCCGCTGCCACGCGCCTGATCGCGTCCAGCGCCTCGGGCGGCATGGCGCCGCACACGACCGGGCACCCCGGCTTGACGATGCCGGCCTTTTCCGTGGCGATGGCGGCATGGGTAGTTCCTAGCCAGTCGCAATGGTCAAGACCTATGCGCGTGATGACGCTTACGAGCGGCGAGGCGATGATGTTCGTCGCGTCGAGCCGTCCGCCGAGACCAGTCTCCAGCACCGTGACGTCTGGGCGAACACGCGCAAAGAGGACAAATGCGACGGCAGTGAGCGCTTCGAAGAACGTCACCTCAAGGCCCTGATCGCGCTCCAGTCGGGCGATGACGGAAAGCACCTCGTCCGCCACCGCCGCGAGCGTGTCGTCGGCAACAGGTTCGCCATCGATGAAGAAACGCTCGTTGATGGCGACAAGATGCGGCGAAGTGTAGCGCGCCACGCGATAGCCTGCGGCACGTAGAACGGAATCTAGCATCGCCGCCACCGCCCCCTTCCCGTTCGTGCCGGCGATGTGGATGCAGCGGAGCGTGTCCTGGGGATTGCCGAGCGCGGCCATGACGGCGCGGATCGTGTCAAGCCCCGGCCTCATGCCGAAACGGCGGGAGCGGGAGAGGAAAAGTGCGAATGGCGAACCTTTCACCATTCACCTTTCACCACCCAAAGGGCCGTTAATCCGTAGCCGGCAAGGATCAGCCACAGGACCTTGTCGGTAAGCAGCACGCGTTCCGGACGGCCAACGTCCTCCTTGCGGTAGAGGAGAATCATGTACCGCACAATGCCTAGCGCCACGAAAATGGCCGTAAACGCGAGCCCGCGCGTTCCGAAGCGGGCGATCGTGTCCGCTGCCAGCGTATATTGCAGGTAAACGCCAAGCGCCCCGAGCGCGGACAGGCAGATGAGCGCATCAATGATGCGCGGGTGGTACCCCTTCAGCGCGGCGCGCGAGGCCACCGCCACGGCCATCTCGTGCCGACGCTTGCAGAGCGCGAGGAAGAGCGAAAGGGCGAATGCGCAGATGAGCAGCCACGGCGAGATGCGCACGTTCATCGCCGCCGCGCCGGCGACGGCGCGCAGCACGAACCCTGCGGCGATCACGAGCACGTCCACGTACGGGACCTTCTTCAGGAAGCCGGTGTAGGCGCACTGCATCACAGTGTAGACGAGGATCACGGCGAACCCCCACGTGCGGTCCGGATGGCGCAGCACCAGGTAGCACGGGAAGAGCAGCCCGACCGCGAAGAGCGCGAGCGCGGCCCGTACCGCGTCGATCTTCGAGATGAGGTCGGCGGCGATCGGCCGCAGGCGCTTCACCGGGTGGAGCCTGTCCGCGTCGTAGTCCGAGACGTCGTTCAGGAGGTAGAAGGCGCTGGAGACGAGCGAGAACGACCCGGCCATCGCGCAGACTATCAGGAACGGACGCAGCCCGCGCGCCATCGAAGCCTGCGAAGCGTCCGCCACGGCGAAGAACCATGCCGCGAACACGACGGCGTTCTTCGTCCACTGGTTGACACGCAGCGCGCGCAGCCAGATGAAAAACGACATTCGACATTCGGAGATCGACATCGCTAGCCCCTCCCTCTCAACGCTCGCCCCTCAGCCGAAAGACCATCTTCAGCGTTTCCACGGCGATGGAGCCGCTGATCTTCGAGTAGCCTGCGCGACGCTCCGCGAAGATGATGGGGATCTCCTTCAGGCGCAGGCCCGCCTTCCACATGCGGAAGTTCATCTCCATCTGGAAAGAGTATCCGAACGAGCGGATGGTCGAGAAGTCGCCCAACGTCTCGAGCGCGGCGCGCGTGAAGCACTTGAAGCCGCCGGTCGGATCCTTGACGGGAAGTCCGAGCACGATGCGGATGAATATGCCGCCCGCGCGAGAGATCGCCCAGCGCTTGAACGGCCAGCCCACGCACTTGCCGCCCTTCACGTAGCGGCTGCCGATCACCACGTCGGCGTCCGCGGACGCCTCAAGCATGCGCGCCACGTCCTTCGGGTCGTGCGAGAAGTCGCAGTCCATCTCCACGACGTGCGTGGCGCCCATCGCGAGCGCGCGGGCGAACCCGGCCACGTAGGCGCGGCCAAGTCCCTCCTTCTTCTCGCGGTGGAGCACCTGTATGCGCGGCTCGGCGGCGCACAGCCCGTCGATGATCGCGCCCGTGCCGTCGGGCGAGTTGTCGTCGCAGAACAGTATCATGCCTTCAGGAGGCAGGACGGCGAGGACAGCCTCGGCCATGGCCGAGACGTTCTCCTTCTCGTTGTAGGTGGGTATGACTACGACGGGTTTCATGCCGTGGGGGCGGCGGCGAGGCGGGCTTTGAGCTCCTTCACCTCGGCCTTGAGCTTGGCGATCATCTTAGGCGCGAGCGTGATGGCCGCGAGGTCCTTCATGGACATCGCCGGCGCGCCGATCACGTACTTGAGAGAGCCGTCGAGCGACTGCGGAACGCCCGCCTGCGGGCCCACCTGCACGCCGTCGGCGATCTTGATGTGGCCCGAGATGCCGGCCTGCGCCCAGATGAGGCAGCCGTAACCGATCTCGGTCGAGCCGGCCACGCCGCTCTGCGCGATGAGGCCGGAATAGCCCTTCACCTTCACATTGTGGCCGATCTGCACGAGGTTGTCGATCTTCGTCATCGGACCGATGTATGTGCGGCCGATGCGCGCGCGGTCAATGGTCGTGTTCGAGCCGATCTCCACCCCGTCGCCGATCTCCACGATGCCGAGCTGCGGAATCTTCTCGATGTAGACGCTGCCGTCCTCGCGACGGCCGTTGTTGAAGCCGTATCCGTCGCCGCCAAGGCGCACGCCGCAGTGGAAGATGCAGTCCGCGCCAACCTTGGTGCCTTCGCGAAGGGTAACCTGCGGATAGATGTGGGTGCGCGCGCCGATGGTGCAGTTCTCGCCGATGAACACCTGCGCCTCGATGACCGCGCCGTCGCCGATCACCGTGTCCTTCTCGATGACCGTGTACGCGCCAACGTGGACGTTCTCGCCGAGCTTCACAGACGGATCGACTATGGCCGTGGGGTGCACGCCCGGCGCGCGG
>JAEEGH010004441.1_pt1 | contig 36008 bp, 26 predicted proteins | sample 9134181 | NCBI WGS metagenome assembly JAEEGH01 (sample SAMN16246544, study PRJNA631951) | gut metagenome | biome: gut microbiome; feature: rumen; material: DP-attached | host: Bos | place: Iran: Karaj | collected 2018-10
CTTGACAACAATCACTTTACCACCAAACATCTCATATATTGGTGTTAGCGCATTGAATTGTTGTGGTTTGACTTCCATCGTAAGCAAGTCTCCCACCCCACCAACTGCCTACAATTCCCAGTGGCAATATGGATATGACAATAGTTTCATGGGAGTAAACCGAGACATTCCCATTTATATTCCTGTTGGAACCATTGATGCTTACCAAAACGCTGAAGGCTGGAACTATTTCACTAACTTCATCGAAACCGAAATGAACCTTGAAGGCGAATGGTACTACGAAATCCTCAACGACGACGGCAGCATCACCTACCAACACTTGGAATATGCTGCAGACACCACTATCGGCACCGAAAGGCCCAAAATCATCGTGCGCAGCAACACCATCTACGACCGCGACGAAATCACCACCAAGGTGACGCACGAGTATTTGTATGAGGATAACGGAAAGGTGTACTGGTGGAATAAGGATTTGCAGGAATTCACCACCTTGTATGACCTCACTGCCGAAGCTGGTGACGAATGGGAAATCAAAGTGGGCACGGAAAGCGTTACAATGCATGTGGATATGGTGGAATACCAAGAACTCAACGGAATTAATATCAGGAAGCTGCGCATAAGTGACGAAAACGACCTTTTCAGCGGCGACATCTTGTGCAGTTTCGGCCACATGACCAATTTCTTCCCCGAACGGCTGATGAACCGTAACAGCAATTTCGATGTGAACGGATTGCGTTGTTTCTGGGTAGAAGACGCCTTGCTTTACCATAATGACGACGAGGACTGCGATGCCATCTATAGCGAGATTCATGGTGTTGATGAGGACGGCCCTTCGACGGGCTCAGGGACCTTCATGGTCTATCCCAATCCTGCGAATAACATCCTGTTTGTAGAGACGGTGTGCACACCGTCTCTGCCGGACCAAACCTACCGCATCACCAACCTGATGGGACAAACCTTGCTGACTGGCAGCATTTCGGCTGAAACCCAACAGATTGACATTTCAACATTACCTGCAGGGATGTATTTTATTAGCGTGGACGGGCAGACCGTGAAATTTGTTGTAAAATAAACCATAAAAACCTAATACCATGAAAAAGTTATTTGTAATCATAGTTTTGATGGCCTTGGTCATGAGCGGATTCGCACAGCAGCTCCACTATCATTTTTCCGAAGTTGTTGAATCAGGACAAACTTTGTACTTTCTGAAAAGAGACTATGCTCCACAAGAAGTATGGGTTACATATCCGTGTTTTCGGGATTACTATGCCAATGGAGACCACATAACCACATATTATTACGGGTTCGATAAACCAGCCGGAGACATGGTTATCCCTGCAACTATAACACACAATGACACGGTTTACACTGTAACCCGCATAGATTTCAGCGCTTTTTATGAGTGCAAAGATATCACTTCGGTCGTCTTTCCAAACACGTTAACTTTTATTGGTCAAAGGTCATTCCTTTCATGCAATGGTATTACCGGAGAAGTGGTGATCCCAAATTCAGTTACTATTATCGGAACCAATGCTTTTTCCTTTTGTCATGGAATTACTTCGGTAGTATTTGGCCATGCCTTACGTGAAATACGCGACTTAGCGTTTCATCAATGCTATGCTTTAGAACACATTTCCAGTCTTCCGGATTCTTTGACAGAATTAGGTGATGATGCATTCAACAGATGCCCAATCCGCGATTCGATCATCATCCCACCAGGAGTCGCAACCATAGGTGAGCATGCCTTCTATGGTTGCCGGATACCATCCGTTGTCATTTCAGAAGGAGTTACAACCATAAAAGGTGGAGCCTTCGCTGGCTGCCCATTAGGCGCACTTGATATACCTTCGTCTACCATTTCAATTAGTCAATCTTCATTTGACCGAACGCATTTGCAATCTATTACGGTAAATGAAGGCAATCCTGTTTATGATAGTCGCGATAATTGCAATGCCTTGATTGAAACTGAAACAAACACCCTGCTCTTTGGATGTAGAAACACCATCATTCCAAATGACATAGCTATAATTGGCCACATTGCATTTTATTCAATTAACGAGTTAAACGCCATCTCCATTCCAAACTCTGTAGAACGATTGGAAACAAGTGCTTTCGCCGGTTGTAATTCCTTGACAACAATCACTTTACCACCAAACATCTCATATATTGGTGTTAGCGCATTGAATTGTTGTGGTTTGACTTCTGTCATAAGCAAGTCTTCCACTCCTCCAGTTGCAATCAATTCTCAATGGGAATATGGATATGATAATAGTTTCATGGGAGTAAACCGTGACATTCCCATTTATATTCCTGTTGGAACCATTGATGATTATTCAAACGCCCCAGGATGGGATTATTTCAATAACTTCATTGAATCTGAAATGAACCTCGAAGGCGAATGGTACTACGAAATCCAAAACTACGACGGAAGCATCACTTACCAACATCTGGAGTGTGTCGGCGACACGCTGTTCGACCGCGCAGGCAAACGCCCCAAGGTCATCGTGCGCAGCAACACCCACTACAATCGCAACGAGGTCACTGAAGTGACGCACGAATATGTGTACGAGGAAAACGGCATCGTCTATTGGTGGAACAAAGATCTGCAGGAGTTCACAACACTCTACGACCTCAACGCCAATGTAGGCGACGAATGGGAAATCAAGGTGGGGACCGAAAGCATCACCATGCATGTGGATGCCGAAGAAACGATTGTATATGAAGGCAGACAATTCCGTATGTTACACGTGAGCGACCCACAAGACCTTTTCAGCGGCGACATCGTGTGCGGCATCGGACACCTTTCCAGTTTCTTCCCCGAAAAACTGATGAGCCAAGGCAAAGGCTTTCGCGTGATGGGCTTGCGCTGTTATTGGGTCTACGGAAACCTGATTTTCAAGATGATCCGTGATGATTGCGACGCCATCTATGCCGAATGGCATAACGGCGTCGAGGAACCTACGGACAATGCGGCATTTGCGGTGTATCCCAACCCCACCAACGGCGTCCTATTTGTAGAGACGCGGCGTGCCACGTCTCTACCGACAACAACCTACAGCATCACCAACCTCATGGGACAAACCCTGCTGCAAGGCACCCTCCAAGGCGAGACCCAACAAATCAACATCAATCCATTGCCGACAGGCATGTATTATATTAGCGTGAACGGACAAACCATGAAATTCGTAAAACAGTGAAAACAAGATATTTAGCGGCGGTCCTTCTTGTGATGGCTTGTCTTTCGGCCTGCCAAAACAAGGCGCGTTGGCTTGCGGAGGCAGAGACATGCTTCCAGCAAGGTATAGAGCAACGCGCCGACAAACAAACGGAGGCCGCCGCCGAGTCGTTCAACCAAGCGCTGCTGGCCATCGAGCACTGCGACATGAACCAACCCGAGGTGCAACGGCTGAAAGGCAACATAGAGGACAACCTCGGCTTCTGCTACTGGAAGCATGAACTCTTTGAGGAGGCCCTGCCGCTCCACACCGACGCCGCCATCTTGGCTCGCGCCCTCAACGACTCCACCTTATTAATGAATGCGCTGCGCAACAGCGGCAGGGCATCGGCCTCATTGGGCGACCTCAACGCTGCCGAGCAGCACTACGAAGAAGCCCTTGCCATCGCCAAGGCCCTAAATGACAAGACCATGGAGGACGAAGTCCTGCTGGAATCAAGTCGTGATGTGCTGTTGGAAAAAGAATACTATGAGCAGGCAATAGAGCGCGTCAGCCAGGCCCTGGCCGATGGCGCCGATGGCGACGGCCAACTGACTCTAGGCCTCGCCTACTACTATCTGGAGCAGGACAGCCTCGCCATCGCCCACCTCACCAAAGCGACACAAAACGAGATGGCGGGCGTCCGCATGTCGGCCTACCAATGCCTGTATTTCATCCACCAGTTGGAAAGCGACTACCAGCAAGCCTTGGAATGCCACGAACGCTTCAACGAGAACATGATGGAGACCGACCAAACGCATCGCAGCGAACAGGTGCAGCGCATCAAGGCGGAATACGACCTACAGATGCAGAAAAACCAACTGCAATCGGAGCAGAAGCTGAAGAACCTATACCTTTATCTCATCCTCGGCGCCTTGTTGGTGGTTTTGGCAGTCACCTTGCTGCTCCTGCGACAGAAGACCTTGAGCGCCAAGCTAAAAGCCGAGGAGATGAAAAACCAACTGGAGTTGGAACTGAAGAAAAACAAGGTGTATGTCACCGCCCTCGCCCTCACCGAGCAAATCACCGCTTCCACCCTCGACTTCGACCTGAAAGAAAACGAATGGGACGACTTCGTGACACTTGTCGACAGGGTCTACGGCGACTTCACGAAACGCCTCATGGAGCAATATCCTGCCCTCACCAAGAGCGACCTACAAATCTGCTGCCTCACCAAACAAGGCTTCAGCAACCAGGTCATCTCCATCCTGATGAACCTGCAGACCAACTCCTACGCCCGCCGCAAATCGCGCATCAAGCAAGAAAAGATGAACGGTTTGGAGGATGAACGGAGTTTTGAAGAGATCATCAACGAAATATAAATGAATTAAAACCAAATACCATGAAAATGATTACCCATTAAGATTGAGTATTTTTCTATCTTTGCAGGGATAACAAACAAAAACCTACCTCCATGAAAAAGTTATTAGTAATCTTTATGTTTGTGCTAACTTGTTCTTTTTACAAAACTAGTTATGCTCAACATTATACCTTTATTCAAAGTTTTGATCCCGAAAGTGCCTATTACCAAGGACTGCAGAACCACTCTGGTTCATATTATCGGTTGGATACATTGTATTGGGATTACTGGTATGACGAAGAGCATTATCAAGGAGTGTTACATTATCAATACACCTTTTCATATTATCCAAATGGAAAAATCCATCAAATCTACTGGGGTGGCGGCAGCCGATATACCTATGAATATGATGAACAGGATAGAATGTCTTCGTATGTGTACGAGCAGCATTGGTCTGATGGGCATTGGCAGTTCTATGAAAAGTATGATTTCACGTATGACGACATGGATAGAGTTATTGTAAATCATTGCACTTCGTGGCAAGGAGCAGGATACCCAGAAGGCCATGATGAATACCGCTACGAGTACGATGATGAAGGACACCTCGTTAGTAAAGCGCTTTATTTTTGCGATCTCAACAAGTATTACGATCGTTGGCAATATACCTACGAAGACGACAAAATGGTTTCCAAATGTTACCAAAGATGGTTTACTACTACTGATTGGCAGAATTATGATTTGTACACTTACTCATACGATGGAAATCGAATTTCCAATGTTTTGCATCAGAAATGCAATTTCGGTTCCGCAGAATGGTACAATTACGAGAATATGGTTTATGAATATGATGATTCTGGCACGACTACTGTAATTACCACTCAAACATGGGATGATGATTGGAAAAACAGCAGCCGAACAACAAAAACCCATAATGAAAGCGGAATCCTTATTCGGGAGTTATACCAAGTATGGCAAAACGAGACATGGGTTGATAAACAACTGAGTGAGTATACCCTTGACGAATCTGGAAATTGTATCGAAGGAAAATGGAAAAGCAATGTCAATGGTGAATGGGTTGATAGTCAAGGCAATCGCACCATGCTCGTTCAGTTTAACAATGGAGAATCCATCTTGTCCGACCCTGTCATTAACTATCGGGCCAAGTACTCACACCATATCGCTGGATCAAGTATTGATGAAACCAAGGAGGACTATTATTTAGTCTATCCCAATCCGGCAAACAACATCCTGTTTGTAGAGACGCAGCGCGCCCCGGCTCTATCGGGCCCAACCTACCGCATCAACAACCTAATGGGACAAACCCTTTTGCAAGGCACAATCAATGCTGATACCCAACGGATTCATATCGAAAAACTATCTGCGGGGCTATATTTCATCACCATAGGCAAGGTGACACAAAAGTTCGAGGTTAGATAAAGAAAAGGAGCCGCCAATTGGCGGCTCCTTTTCTTTCACCTTATGACCTTAAGCCCAAGGATCCTGGCTGGCCGGCTTTCTGATGCCTACCAAGATGGCTTGCTCCCACAAGTACCATTCGCCCGTGGAGGGTTTCAGGCGCAATGTGATGATGCGTGCCGTGTCGGCACCGCCACTCTTGATGTTGAGGCGCTTGTAACCATCTTCAGCCATTGGGGCTGAGTTGTCGGTGAATTCAACAACATAAGGAACACTGGGGGTGTAGTTGTTGGCAGGCGTGGCACCCTTGAAATACGACTTCACCAGGTAGTCACCATTATCCATAAAACGATCTCTGATGAATTGTTTTTCAAAGTTCGACAAGGGACGCGGTCCTCTTAAGAAATCCAACATGCGGAAGCATTCTTCATGGTCTTTGGGATAGACGTCAAGCGCAGCCACTGCCAAAGCGGCAGTGCCTTCTGGGGTCTTCAGGTCGGCCTGCGGCAAGGCCTTCATCTCTTCAAGGTTCTTTGGAAGTTCATTCCATGTAATCTGATAACTCATAGCATTTTCTCCTTTTTTGATTGATTATGTTGTTTTAACTGTGTCGCTTGCTTAATATGTCATCTTACCTCACATTCGACTTCAATCTGTCCGCAATCATCTTCTTCAACTCGAAATACATTTGCTCCGTGTCGTTGCGCTTGTTGGGTTTGTAAAGGTTAGGATACTTGCATCCCTCAAGTTTGTACTCCAGATTGTTTAACGGACCAGAAATCTTCAATCCAAGACGCACGGGCAAGGGCGACTGCGTCACCGAGAGGTGGTATTCGCCACTCTTGTCGAGTTTCATGCGACCATCCACCGTCACCTTATATTTGCCAATGGCGATTTGTGAAGGCCACAAGTCAATTTCGTCCTTAAATGCAGTGAGTTGGACGTCAAGACTGTCGACACGATATTGTCCATTGGTGCTGATGTCCAACATGTCAGTAATCTTCGTGAAAGTGAATTTGTCATTGACCGTCAAGTTTTGGCCTTCAATGTCGGCAGCGGCCCGCAAAGTCGAAATCTTGGGGTGGTAATTCGACGTGAGTCTAGTTTCGGCCCCAATGTGGAACTCGGCCTGCCCGTCAAAAGTCTTCAGCATAGGCACTAAGGTGTCGATATACGGTATCATTGTGAGCAGGTCGTTGATCTGCACCCGCAGCAGGTGGAAGTCCATGGCGAGGAAGAGGTTGTTCTTGCGCGGCGACTGGTAGAGTGCCGTCAACTGCATCTCAGCCGCCTTGTTGGTGAAACCGATTTCGCGCAATATCAAAGTTCCGTCTTTTACGGTCATAGTGCCGTTGAGGTTGTTCAAGTCGAAGTTGTCGTACAATGCCTTCTTCGTATTGAGAACAAAACTGAAGTCAATGCCCTCGGGTACCATGAAGGGATCGTCATCTTTGCTTTCGGGTTCGGTGACTTCACTGGCCGATGCATCCGACCGTCCCAAACCACTAGTCAAATCCAGGATTTCATTGATGTCAACAAAACTAGATGTAAGTTGCATCTCTCCCTTCATGAGATTCTTATGGTCTTCAATCCACTCTTTGATGCCGACAATGCTGCCCTGCAGGCTCATGTCGGATTTGCCAATGCGGAAGGTGCTCTTCTTGAAGTCGAGTTCGTGCGAGTTGAACAAGAAGTCGATATTGCTGATCTTGATGTCTTCGTCGATGCCCTCCACCTTAACCACGGCATTGCCCAAGTTAAAGTCTGCCGACGGATTCCAATGGTTCAGGAAATCGGATTTCTTCTTGTTTTCATCCACCGAAGCGTCAATCTTCAAGGTGGTGCTGTTCAAGGCATATTCTTGGCCCATTTTGGCCACAACGTCCTTGCCGTCAAGAGAGATGCGAGCTTTTAAGCGCTTCGCGTTTTTATCCGGCGTAGTCACAAAAGTGAGTGCAGGAGCATCGATATGGGCCGTAATGTCGTTGTACACCACATCCAACTTATTGAAATTCAACGCAGCATTCACAAGCATCTTTTCCATTCCGCCTTTGAAATTGTCGACCGACAATTTAATGTCAGGGGTATTCAAGTCTGCCTGGATGCCCTTCCCAGCTTGGACTCGCAGCGTTTGCGAAGCCAAGCTGACATAAGCCCCCTTACGACCTTTCCCTTTGGCCGAGGCGGGCAGGGTCAAGCCGACATTCAACAAAGGCGAAGTCACATGGATGGTGTCCATATCGAAGGCGAAATCCTTGATTTTCAAGGCGCCATTGGCTTTCAGACGATTCAGGTTGTAGTCATCCAACGACTTCATCAACTGGTCGACGGTGAAGTTTGTCGTCATGTCGAGGTTGGTGCGACCATTAAGTTTCATCTTTTTGGGCAAGAAACTCTTGATGTCAGTCAACGGAACATCGCCCTTCACCTTGAGTTTCAACCCGATATCACCCAGCAAATCGTCTACCACGCCATCAGCAGTAAAACTGCTACGATTGAATTTGGCACTCACACTATTGACCGACAAACTATTGGCGTCAGAGTTGAGGTCCAAGGCCAAACGACCATCCAGATTGACTTCAGTGAAAGGATAGGGCAACTGCTTCACATAAACGGTTACATTGTCGGTCACAACCTGAGCCTTGATGAGCGGCATCAAACTGTCATTGAAGGTGCCTTTAACTTCAACATCGGAGAGCGTTGCCTTGCCGGAATATTCGATGCTGCTAAGTTTTTGCTGCACTTTTTCGGGCAAGTAGGTCAACACGTCTTCAAGGATTAAGGTATTGGTTTCCAACGCCAAATCAAGGTTGATATCACCATTATCGGCAATTTCGACATCACCGTCCACATCAAACAGATAGCGATTAAGACCTATTTGGGCCTCGTCAAGATGCCCTTTCATGTCCTTCAGGCTAAACTGCAAAGGCAGGTTGAAATTCAAGGTGTCGTTCTCAAGATAAGGCTCGTTGAGGAGGAGACTAACGTCGGGAGTGGTCAATTTCACTACACCTTTAATCTTGTCCAAATCAGCAATATCGCCATCAAATGCAAAATCCAGAGACTTCGTCGCCAGTTGAATGGCTTTCATCTCAAGACTCAAGTCTGCCGCATTCAAATTCAAGTCAGCATCAATGTCTTTATCCTCCATCTTGCCTTTCAAATCCAGGTTCAAACCTTGTGCTTGTGCCGTCATTCCATTGCGATCGTCGGTATAGATTAAGGTAGAATTTTTCAACTTTACCTCCTCGATGTCAACGAGATAATCAAAAGTGCTGGTTGTGTCACTCGTCTCTTTGGTTTTGAAGACATTAAAGTTGTTGTTTCCTATGGAATCGGTGTACAGGTTGACAAAGGCATCTTCAAGGATGCACTTCCTGACGACAATCTCTTTCTCTTTCAGCAGCTTCTTAAGGTCGAGCACCACCGTCAAGTCGTCAATGTTGGCCAACGTGTCGGACGGTGAACCCGCCATCGGGTTGATAAAGGCGACATTCTCGATATCGATGCCGACATTGGGGAAAGTCTTGAACAGGGTGAGGTCGGCCTTGCCCAGTTCCATCTCGCAAGTGATGAACTCAGGAGCATATTTCTTCACCATTTTTGTCAGTCGCCCCGATGAGGTAATCATGGCGATGGCGATGCCTGCCACAATGAGTATGAGCCCCACAAGCGAAGCCAAAACGATACCGGTGATTTTCAGTGCCTTTTTCATGCTTATTCAACCTTTGTGAAATAATGTGCCATCCCGTATTCGTCTCTATAACTCAACTCATTATTATTGAGAGAAGTAACAGTATAAAGTTTCGGCACAACGATGAAAGTGCCCACATGCACTTGTTTAAGTGTGGCACCCGTCAACGTCCAGTTAAAGAGTTGTGCCTCGTCCTCCGTCACATCGTCGCTCACATCCCAAGTGGTGCCATTCACATATACCGTATCACCACTCGGCAGGACACGTTCGACAAGCGAGTCATAATAATGCTCATAGACTGAACCTTCTTGCCATTTGCCATAAAGCATGGACACATCATAATTGATTTCTTGCGGCTTTTTGTGACAAGCGCCAAGACTCAATACGATGAACAGAAACAATAAGATATGGAGTTGCTTTTTCATCGGTTCTTCGTTCGTTTACTTGTTTAATTCGCCTTTTATCTCATTGTTTGAAAGGGCTGTTTGTATGATTATCTCATGGTCGAAGGCCAGTTGTGGCAATTGGTCCAAGGCAAACCACTGCGCCTTTGCTGCATCATCGCTGCCTTTGGCTTGCTGATCCGTGTCGTCAAACCCCCAAAAGGCGATGCTGATGGTGCGATGACGAGGGTCACGGTTAGGCGAACCAAAAGCACAAAGTTGATGCAATTTGATGCCTGTCAGTCCAGTTTCTTCTTGCAATTCTCGTGCCGCACAGGTCTCCAAATCCTCCTCCATTTCCAAAAAACCGCCTGGCAATGCCCAGCAACCCTTAAATGGTTCGTTGGCACGCTCGATAAAAAGCAAACTCCATTGGTTATCTATTTTCTTAAAAATCAAGCAATCAGTGGTCACGCAAGGACGCGGATAATCATAGGTGTAATTCATAACTATTAGATTTTCGGCAAAAATAACATTTTTTTCTATCTTTGCGAAAATTTTGGCTCTTGAGGCTGTGGAATTAGACTCTTGAGACTCACGAAGAACCGTTCTATGATGCAAAACCTCAACATTGCCTATATCCAATCTAATATTGTTTGGGAGGACAAAGACGCCAACTATGCGCATTTCTTCCAGTTATTGGAGCAGGTGCAACCCCATACCGACCTCATCCTCTTGCCCGAGACATTCACTACGGCCTTCCCCGTCGACCCAAAACGCTTTGCCGAAAAAGAAGACGGTCCAACGATGCAATGGTTGTGTGCACAAGCCAAAGCAAAGAATGCGGTCATCGCAACCACTTTCCCTATCGAAAAAGACGGACACTATTACAACAGCCTCGTGTGGATGCGCCCCGATGGCAGTTACGAACTATATTTCAAGCGGCACACCTTCACTATGGGAGGTGAGGACAAGTTGGTGGAACGCGGCAAGAAACAACTGATTGTTGAATTGCAGGGCTGGAAAATCAAACCTATGGTATGTTACGACATCCGCTTTCCCGTGTGGGCAAGAAACAGATACGAAAACGGGCAGTACGAATACGACTTGGCCTTCTATCTCGCCAACTTCCCCGATTCGAGGATGATTGTCTGGAACACGCTCTTGGTCGCCCGCGCCATTGAAAACCAAGCCTACTGGATTGGCATCAACCGCGTCGGCGAAGATGCCAACGGCCTGCATTACAGCGGCGAGTCGCAAGTCATCAACGCCCGTGGCGAGGTCATCTCAAAAGCAGAGCCCTACCAAGAGGCCGTGCTGCACTGCACCTTGGATTATGAGAAATTGCAACGGTTTAGACAAAAATTCCCTTTGGGACCGGATTGGGATCAATTCATCATTAACACATAAATATCACAAAACCTACAAAACTTGCAAAACCTCAAGAAAAAGTGTGCGGCGGTTACACAACCGTGTTGCCGCCGGAAAGCCGCCGGTTGGCAGCTTTCCCCAACCTAAAAAAGGTTTTATTGGTTTTGTAAGTTTTGTTCCAAAATAAATACCATGCTTTCCGTTTTCTCCGACGAATATTACATGAAGCAGGCCTACCAAGAGGCCCAGCAAGCCCTTGAGGCCGACGAGATTCCCATCGGCGCCGTGGTGGTGTGCAACAACAAGATTATCGCCCGCGCCCACAACCAGACCGAGACCCTCAACGATGTGACTGCCCATGCCGAGATGCTGGCCATCACCGCCGCTGCTAACGCATTGGGCGCCAAATATCTGGACGAGTGCACACTCTACGTCACCTTGGAACCCTGCCCAATGTGCGCTGGAGCCCTCAACCACGCCCATATCGGTAAGGTAGTCTGGGCTGCCAACGACCCCAAAAACGGCTTTTCGCGCTTCGGCAATATGCTGCACCCCAAGACGAAGACAGAAACGGGGGTGATGCACGACGAATGTTTGGCTCTGCTGACGGAATTCTTTAAACGGAAACGATGAAAAGGAGATTCCTGCTCAGCGGGAATGGAGTTTTGCTTGTATTATTGAAGCGGTGGCATATGGAGTTCGTTGTTAATGAAACTTACTTGCCGCCGTTAATTATCATATATGACAGAACTCCATCCCCGCAGGGAATCTTAATCCTCCGAAATCTCGCTCATCATATTCCTATATGCCGAGAACACATTGGCGCGAGAGATGTAACCCAAATACTTCCCTTCTTGAATCACGGGGATGTTGTATTTGCCCGATTTCTGGAACTTAAACACAATTTCTTCCATCGGCTCGTCTGGATGAATTACATAATCCGGCAGGACAGCATAATTCTGGATAGATTGGTCGTAATGGCTTGAATCAAAGAGGATGGCGCGCACGTCATCAAAAAGCACATGACCGCAGAAAAAGCCTTCTTTGTCGACCACAGGGAAGATGTTGCGCTTTGATGACGACACCAAAGGCAACAGGTCACCAAAAGTGCTATTGGGATCAATAGGACTGAAGTTGGTCTCTATCAACTGATTGACTGCCATCATATTGAGAATGCTTTTGTCTTTGTTATGCGTCACCTCAACGCCTTTTTCAGCCACAGCATTGGTGTAAATGGAATGCTTGAAAAACAGCCTATTGATGGCATAGGCCAAGGCGGATACTATCATCAAAGGCACAATAAGGGCATAACCATTGGTGATTTCTGCAATGAGAAAGATGCCAGTCAGTGGAGCATGAAGCATACCCGCCACGAGACCACTCATGCCGACCAAGGCGAACTTGGCAGGATCCAAATCTCCGATACCCAGATAGTTGACCGTGGTGGCAAAAAACAAACCCGTAAAAGCGCCGATGAACAAAGCGGGGGCAAAAGTGCCGCCTACGCCACCTGCACCAAAGGTGAATGCCGTAGCGAAGGCTTTCAACAGAATCATGCCAGCAAAGAGAATGATCACCACCAAATCATAGTTCTTGAACTGGGCAAACCACGCATTGCCAAACACAGGACTATAGTCACCGCGCAGAGCCAAGTTGATGGCCTCATAACCCTCGCCGTAAAGGGCAGGGAACAAGAAAATGAGAATACCCAAAAGCGTTCCGCCTACGAGAAATCTTGTCCAAGGCGACTTCACCTTCTTAAAAGACTTCTCCACGCTAAAGGTCACCTTAAGGAAATAAGCCGAAACCAAACCCGCGAAGAGACCCAAACCGACATAATACAAAGCATTGCTCGGAATGAAACCCTCGGCAATGGCAGCGGGATACTCCACCGTCTGACCGAGAAACCAATAGGCCGTCAAGATGGCGACAAACGAGGAGCAGATGATAGGCACCAAGGCATTGAGCGACAGGTCTATCATGAATACCTCAAGGGCAAATACGATGCCTGTGATAGGGGCCTGGAAGATGGCCGCCAAGGCCGCAGCACCACCCATGCCAATGAGTTGGATGGTGTGCTTATAGTCGAGTTTCAAGGCTTGGGCAATATTGGAACCTATGCTGCCACCCGTCGACACGCTGGGACCTTCCAATCCCACGGAACCGCCGAAACCAACCGTCAGAGCGCTGGTGACGATGCTCGACCAAGTACTGCTACGACTCACCTTGCCCTTGTTTTTCGAGATTGCAAATAGAATGCCTGGAATACCATGACCAACATCTTTTTTCAGGATGTACTTGCAGAACAAAATCGTCAGAAGAATACCGATGGCGGGACAGATGAAATAAAGCAGGAAAGAATACTGGAACTGAGCGTTGATGACCAAGTCGCGAATGCCGTGAGCCATTTTCTTGATGATTACGGCGGCGGCACCAGCAAGGAATCCCGTCGGAATGCTGAGTATCAGCATAAAACGACGATCCGTCATATGCGTGGTGCGCCATGCATTGAAGCGGTCAATCCATCCGTTGATTTTGTCTTTGACTTTACCCACGGTTATTCTCGTTTTTCGGCCGCTAAAATAGGAAAAAGTAACAAGCGAATAAAAAAGAAACAACTTTTTCCCTATTTTCGCCGTTTGAAAACGGCATGGGAAACAAAGACCTTCCCTTTGCCGTCATTGCGGTCTTCATCGCGGTCTCAGAACCGCGATTGACCCGCAATCCCCTAAACGAAAAGTGCCTTCTTTGCGTCCAGGAGATGGCGGATGTACCTCCGCCATGACGGCAATAGGCGCAGGATGGTGATACCCAGCACGGCAAAAAACACCAAAATGAAAATCGTCAGCTACAACGTGAACGGCATCCGCGCAGCCATCAACAAGGGCCTGCTGCAATGGATCAATGACTACCAACCCGATGTACTCTGTTTCCAAGAACTCAAGGCAACACCCGACCAAATTCCGTTGATGGACTTTGAAATGATGGGCTATCACCACTATTGGTTCCCCGCCCAAAAAAAGGGCTATAGCGGCGTAGGTCTCATCACGAAACAAGAACCCGACAACGTGGTTTACGGCATGAACGAACCTTTGTACGACAACGAAGGCCGCTTCCTCCGTGCCGACTTCGGCGACCTGTCGGTGGTGAGTGTCTACCACCCTTCTGGCACCACGGGCGACGAACGCCAGGCTTTCAAGATGGTGTGGCTTGACTTCTTCCGAAAGTATGTCAACCAACTGAGGAAGGAACGCCCAAAACTGGTGCTCTCTGGCGACTACAACATCTGCCACGAAGACATTGACATCAACAATCCTAGGAAACATGACACCTCGTCGGGCTTCCTACCCGAGGAACGCCAATGGATGACCGATTTCCTCAGCGACGGCTACATCGACACGTTCCGCCAATTGGTGAAGGAACCCAACCAATACAGTTGGTGGAGTTTCCGCGCTGGTGCCCGTGCCAAGAACCTCGGCTGGCGCATCGACTACCACATGGTGACCGAGAATTTGAAAGACCGCATTGCCGGTGTGGGCATCCTGCCCGAGGTGATGCAGTCGGACCACTGCCCTATTGTTTTGGAATTGAAGTAAAAGTCAGCCGTGCATGTCATTTCGTGACTTTTGACGGCATAGATACACTCCCTCGTTCCTCTGTCGGTATGACATGCCGTCAAAAGGCGAAGAAATCTATGACGGCGGTTCAAAGAAGCAGTTTTTCAAAAACACTTGCCTCCATTCCAGAAAAAGTAGTACCTTTGCAGCGTTTTCAGGGCCTAATAGTTCAAGGGATAGAACGGAAGTTTCCTAAACTTTAAATCTAGGTTCGAGTCCTAGTTGGGCTACAAAAACAAAAAGCAAACAATTGAAATCCAGTTGTTTGCTTTTTTTATGCCCTTAACAGTTTGCACAATAAAACCCAAATGTTTCCGTTAGTATCCCATAAATTCGTATTTTTACCGCCCAAATATCGCATTGTATGAAATACTTGAGAATCTTTACCCTCCTCATAGCCGCATGGCTCGTCCCCATGCTTTCGTTTGCACAAGACGGCGTCTCCATCGGCAACTGGCGTACCCATCTTCCTTACCAGAAAGTGATAGACGTGGAACCCGTCGGCAACAAAATCTATGCGGCCACCCCGTTTGAACTGTTTTATTACGACACTCAGGACAACTCCATCAATATTCTTAACAAAATCAACGGATTGTCAGACATTGGCATCAACAACATTGACTATAACCAGAGCCAACGCAAACTGATGGTGACTTACACCAACGCCAATGTTGACCTCATTTGCCACGATGGTTCCATCCACAACATGAGCGATATCAAGGACAAAAACATTGTGGGCAGCAAGAGCATTAACAACATCATTTTCGATAATGACCTCGCCTATCTGGCTTGCGGTTTTGGCATCGTCGTCTTCGACTTGAAAAAGGAAGAGGTAAAAGACACTTATTATATTGGCAACCAGGGCGATGCGGTGAATGTTACCGATGTGGCCATCTTCGGCAACCGAATCTATGCCTCCACTAACAACGGTCTGTATTACGCTGACCTCAACGCCACCAATCTCGCCAATTATGCCGCCTGGCATTTTGACACCAGCCTCATCCACCCTCACCTGCCTTATACCGAGATGGAGGTCTTCGGCAATAAACTATACCTAAACTACGATGGCGGATTCAATTCCGACACGCTGTTCGTCCTCAGCGGCAACCAATGGGACTATTTCGACAAGGAGGATGTCTCCCAAAAGATGGAACTCCGCGCCTATTCCGACCGATTCATCACCACTAACCGCTATGGCGTAAGGGTGTTTGACTATAACCAAAACCTGATGCTCAACATTTTCTCGCCTGGGGGATCCATTGAACCCCTCTCAACAGCCTGCGACCTTAACGGCAACTACTGGATCGGTGACCTGCGCCGCGGCCTTATCAAGACTAGCGACGGCTGGAACAACGAGGATGTGAAACCCAATGGCCCTGCCTCACAAAACGTGTTTGAGTTGCAAGCCTGTGGAGACCAAGTGTGGATTGCCACTGGCGGTCACGCTTCCAACTGGGGCAAACGCTATATGAAAGAAGGTGTCGCCCGTTTTGACGGTTCGTGGACTATCCTCAACGCTAGCACACTGCCTGACTTCGGCAACTACTCCGACTTCGTGTGCACTGCTACCGACCCCAAAGATCCTTCTGTCACCTATGTAGGCACTTGGGGCAGCGGCATCCTGAAGTTCAAGGGCAACGAGTTGGTTGAGGTCTACAATGACAGCAACTCCACCTTGCAACCATGGGTGCAAGACTTGAGTCTCATCAATGTGAGTGGTCTCGCCTTCGACAGCAAAGGCAACCTATGGGTGGCCAACACCGGCGCCCCGATGCTCCTCTCCGTGATGGAACGCAACGGCACCTGGCACTCTTTCAGCTTGGGCGGCAGTCTGAGTGGCATCGACATCGGCACACTGCTTGTCGACGACAACGACTATAAGTGGATCATCCGTCGCGGTGGCGAACTCATCGTCTTCAATGAAAACAAGACCTTCACCAACCCTAACGACGACCAAACCGTTACCCTCAACACTGCTGCGGGTAGCGGTCATTTAGCCGGAGCCGTCAACTGCCTCACCGTTGACAACGCTGGTGCCGTTTGGGCTGGCACCGACCTCGGACCTTGTCTTTTCGACGACACCCGCGCCATCTTCAACGGTTCGGGCAACTATGACGCCACGCAAAAGAGAGTGCCGCGTAACGATGGCACTGACCAATATGACTATCTCTTTGCCAACACCAACGTGCTCTCCATGGCCGCTGTCGAAGGCACTAACCAAATCTGGTTCGGTCTTGAATCAGGTGTCCACCTGATGTCGTTTGACGGTCGGCCTACCGAAATACACCACTTCACCGTCGACAACAGTCCGCTTTTAGATAATGCTGTCACCACTATGGCTATCGACAAGAGCGGCGAGGTGTTTTTCGGCACTGCCAGCGGCGTTATCTCCTATCGTGGCAAAGCTGCTGCTCCCGAACCTTATGTCAGTGACGTAGTGGCGTACCCCAATCCTGTCAGAATGGACTTCAACGGCTTTGTCGGCATCAAAGGCTTGGTGTCCAATTCTTTAGTGAGAATAACCACTGTTGACGGGACTTTCGTCACCCAACTCATCTCGGAAGGCGGACAGGCCGTATGGGACCTCACTACCATTAATGGCGAACGCGTCGGACCAGGTGTCTATTTCATCTTTGTCAGCACCAAGCAAGGCACCGACAAGTTTGCCACCAAGATCCTGATCTTGAACTGATGGACGACAAAATCCAAGGCGTTGTTCTGCAATCCATCCGCTATGGCGACACCAGCCTGATTGTAAAAGTGCTTACCAGCAACTATGGCTTAAGGTCTTACATGGTGAAAGGGGCCTTCAATCGAGGTTCAAGCCAAAGGGCGGCCTTGTTCCAAAACCTGCATTTCATTCAATACATCGAGGTTGGCCGACCCAACAAAGGCACCTTGCACTATATGAAGGACGTGCAACTCTCGTTGGTGTACCAAAGCATTCCCTTGGTGATGAACAAAAGTGCCATCTTGATGTATGTCAGCGAGTTGCTAACAAAAACCCTAACGGAAGAAGCGCCCAACACAAACCTATTCGACTTCGTCCACCAATCGATGCAATGGCTCGACTTGGTTGAGGAAGGCTATGCCAATTTCCCTTTGTATTTCACCCTTGAGTTGACACGCTTGCTGGGGTTTTACCCCAAGACCAACCACCAACAAGAATGGTGCTTCGATATGATGGAAGGTTCGTTTGCACATGACTATCCCTTGCATCCCTATTACTTGGATGCCAGCGATGCCGGTTTGCTAGCCTCCCTCCTTGACTTGGGCATTGACGAGGCCTGTAGGTTGCCCATGTCGACCCAACAGCGCCGTGCCATGCTCAATGGGCTGATCACCTTCATGCGCCTTCACGCCCCCGTGATGAACGAATTCCATTCCCACGAAGTATTGCAGACCGTACTGCAATAAAAAAAACCAATCCGAAGGTTGGTTTTGACAATCAAATTAAATGAAAAACAATACTGCTTTTCTGTTTATTTCAAATCCACTGAGGTTTGTCCCACGAGTTTGCCGCCTTCTTCATAGACATCAACAAAATAGGTGCCGGGGCGCATCTCAAAATTGGTAGGTTTGCTGTAATATGCTCTCACTGGAGTCGCTGTGCCATCATAGTTGACGCGCACCTTCTCGGTGAACTGAAGCGTCTCTCCGTTGGCCTTGAATGAATACTCGTCACCCGTGCCCTTAGTGATAATGGCTTTGGTCGGGTCGGCTATACGCACGTAAAAGAGCTTAGTGCCTGGCGACACAAGGTCGTTAGCAGCCACCGTGAAGTCAACACGGATGCGCTCGGCACGATCAGCACGGTCAGTGGTGGTTTCCTTGCCGCTGCCCTTAAAACGAACAGCACAGGCGCTGTAGTTATATAACTTCAGCGTAGCCGCCTGATTCACCTTATTGGCAAGCTCTTCCTTTTGGCGCGTAAGTGTGGTATTCTGACGGCGCTCTGCTTGGAATTCCTCACGGATGCGCTCGTTCTCGGCCACCAACTCACGATTGACGGTATACAATGAGTCCATCTGGCGGACATAGCGCTGAGAAATATCCTGCAATTGAGTGACTTTCTTCTTGATCCTATTGTAATCCCATTGTGAATCAAGCAACTTCTTAATCTCGATAGCATCGGCTTGGATGATGCTATCTTTCTCTGCCAACTCCAAACTCAACTCACCATAACTGTCTTTCAGTTCGTTGTGCACTTTCAACAAACTGTCGACCTCGGCTTGGAAATCAAGGCGCTGCATCTCTTTTTCGGCTTCGAGTTTCTTCAGGTCGCTCTTTATATTGCTGTTGCGCACCAAGAGAAACACCAAACCAATGACCAAGAGGCCAAGGATGGCATAGAGCCATATAGGCAGAATTGACTTTTTCCTGTTTTCTGAATCCATAACTTATAGATTTTATAATGTTCTGCAAAAATAGTAATATTCTTTTGAATGACCAATCTTTTTCATCTTACTTCTTCAAACCGGTTCCACCTTGGCCCGTGGGATATGCACTGGGATGCTCTGGCCCACCACATCGATATAGACGATCAGATGACGCTGGTTGCGAATGGTTTCAAGGCGACCCGTAAGACCCTTCATGGGACCATTGATAATCCTGACAGTCTGTCCCACCTTCAATTCTTCATCATTCATCATCTTGTATTCTTCGCCACGCTCATAGTCTCTGACAAACTTCTTGATGGCAAGAATCTGGTTTTCAGGCACTACAACGGCCTTCTTCTCAAAAGTGACAAACTTGACGACGCCATACACGTTCAGTATCGGAATGTATTGCTTGTCGCTAGAATAGACAAACACATACGACTTGAACAAAGGTTCCTCCACTTTCTTGCGCCGATCGCTCCATTGCTTCACCACCGTAACCAACGGCAGATAGGCCTGAATATCCATTTGCTCAAGTTGCGATAGCACTTTTTTCTCGCAGCGCGACCTAACATAAAGGGCATGCCAAAACTTCTCGTCAGGGCTGTCCGTTTGATTGGGTTCCATGGTGCCTAACTCTCTTTGCTTTTCTTATGACGACGTTTTTGCTTGCCATCGTTTTCGCTTTCGCCATAATAGTCGCTGCCATAACCGTAACCGTAACCATAGCCGTAACCATAGCCATAGCCGTAACCATATTGCTTACCGCCATAACGATAACCGTAACCCTTCTCGGCTTTGAGTCCGTTGACGACGATAGAGAACTGCATGTCGCGACTCTCCAGGTCCTTGATGATGCTGGCGAAAGCATTCTTGTTCGTCACGCCTTGACGGACGATGAAGAGATTGGCGTCGGAGTAGCGCATCAGAAGCAAGGCATCGGTGACCAAACCGATAGGCGGCGTGTCGATGACAATGTAATCGTAGCGTTTCTTCAATTCCTCAAACAACTCATCGCACTTTGTCGAAGCAATCAACTCGGCAGGATTAGGCGGAATCGGGCCGCTGGTGATGATGTCGAGTGTAGGTATCTTTCCCGAAGGCTGGATGACAGCATCAAGATTTTCCTTGTTGCTCAAATAACTGCTCAATCCAATATTGTTGGTAAGGTTAAACTCTTGGAACAGTCTTGGTTTGCGCAAATCGAATCCAAGCAGCAAAGTCTTCTTGCCATACAGCGCATAGATAGATGCAATATTAATGCTGATAAACGTCTTTCCCAGACTCTGCACATCACCCGTGACAAGAACAGTGCAAGGAACTTTGTTCTGCGTGATGAAATCAACATTCGTTCGAATGGCACGGAACGACTCTGAAACAGGTGATTTGGGGTTATTAACGACTAATAGCGGGTCTTTTGAATTGGTCTGCGCCACCTGTCCGATAATGGGATAACGCGTCAACTTCTCCACCTCGCTGCGGTCGCTGATTGTCGACTTGAAGTAATTCTTCAGGAAAAGGAACAAGGCGGGAATCAGCAGGCCAATAATAACAGCAATGAGGTAGTTCATGGAAGTGCGCGGTGAAATCCTGCCTGTACGGTCGAGGCGAGCCTCGTCAAGGATTTCGTTGTCGGGCGTATTGGAGGCACGTAGGATTTGTGCTTCAGCACGACGGTGCATCAGATATTTGTACGTGTCATCGGTAAAGTCAAAATTACGCTGATAGTTGATCAACTGTTGTTGCTTGCCAGGCAACTGACGAGACTCCACTTCCAAGGTAGCGATGCGACGGTCAATTTCATTGATGCTCAACTGAGCGTTGTCAACAAGGTTATTGATAGTCTCAAGCAAGGCCTTCTTCGTTGTGATGATTTGCTCGTTGAGCTTCATAATCTCAGGATGTTGCTCAGTTTGGGTAAGCAACTTCGTGGCCTTGGTCTGCGACAGCGTCACAAGGTCGCGAGCCAACTGGTTGAGCAAGGGGTCGTTAATGCCCATCGTACTCGGTGAAGCAAGGTTTTCCGGATCATCGATTTGCACCTTGATATAATCCTGCATGCGCTTGTATATCTTCAAGCTGACACTCTTCTCTGCGCGTTCTTTCTCCAAGGCACGCAAGTTGGTGTATACCTGATTGGCTTGCAAATCGAAGTTCATAAGGTCGTTTTGCTGGCGGAAGTCCTTCAAGTCGGTCTCTGCCTGGCTCAAAGACTTTTGGATGCCGCTCAACTCGTCGTCGATGAATTCGATGGTGTTTTCCGAAACTTGGTTCTTCTTTTCCAAACCACGCGCAACATATTCATTCATCAGCAGGTTGACAAAATCCACAATTTTTTTCCTGTCGGTTCCCTTCATGACAACCGCAATCACCGAGGACTGCTTACTGATTGGACTCACACTGAAACCGCTCATTTGCCTAACAAGTGAAGGATAACTGTTGAGCCAGAAATACAACTTACGGCCACTAATAGTTTTAGGGTCAACACTCTCATTCAAGGTGATGCGGATGCGATTGTAGCCGTTATCTATCCACTCGCCTTGCTTGAATTCTCCATTAATGTCGATATTTGCAGGACCACTTCCCGTCGTCTCACACAAGATGTAGTCGTATTTGCTATAATGGTCGCCTGTGGCACGAAGGCTGAAATCACCATTGTCCATAAAACTCACTTCATAGGTCAAACCAACAGTCTGAGGCACGCTGCGCTCAAACTCTACATGGAAAGGAGCGCTCTTGTACATCTCTGAAGTGGCAATGCGGCCTTTATCCATATAAGTTACTTCGATATCCATCTTCTTGACGACCCGTTCAGTGAGCGTATAAGACCTAAGGATGGCAATCTCATTGTCAACATTCTGGCTGTTGCCGTAACTCATCGAGGTCATAATGGAGGTCGCGTCATAACCGCTTCTGCCTTCCTTAATGAGCATGGTGCCAGAGGTTTGGTAGACTTTGGTAGAATAGCGATTGATGACAAAGCCGATGACCAAGGCCACCACCACAAAGATAACAAACAAATACCAGTAACTCAATGCGGTAAAAATCACCTGCTTAATGTCAACGCCCTGTTCTTCCTTTGCTTGCTGTTGGGGAATGTATGTCTGTTTTTCGTTTGCCATGATAAACTCTTTCTTTTTTAATTACCACTAGTTGGATTTAACCTAGTATACAACGTAATCAATGTTACAGCTAATGAAACCACAGAAATGACCGTTGAATAAGGGAAGGACGTGAAACCCCATTGCTTGATCTTGAGCGGCTCCACATAGATGATATCGTTAGGTTTCAGGTAAAAATAGGGCGACGAGAGAATGTCAGCCTGTCCCATGTCAACGATGATGATTTCTGAACCATTGTCCGTCTGACGTACAATCTTCACATTGTCTCTCTTGGCAAAATTGGTCATATTACCCGCCATGGCAATAGCCTCAAACAAGTTGATCTGCGACTGGTAGACCTTGTACATGCCTGGTTTTGACACCTCGCCCAGAACAGTCAAATTGAAATTCGAAAGCTTTACGATGAGGGTCGTTTGGTTGACATACTTAGAGATTTTCTCTTGTAACAGTTCCTTGGCTTGGTCGACTGTCATATTCTTCAAATTAATTTTTCCAGTCAAGGGCAACTCGATGCATCCCTCCTCGTCCAATGTATAAGATTGAAGGTAAATGCTGGCTTCTGATGACATGTAATTCCTCGAACTATTGTCCCCTGAAAATGCGGAAGCACTGTTTTGGTCAACAGTGTTGAGAAAGCGGATGTAGAGGTTGTCGCCCGGTTGCAACTTATAGTCAATGGTGCGGTCATTGACATATTCCTGGGAGATGGACTCTGCCGCCATCTGCACATCCTTCAAATACAACATCTTCTTTTGAGGCACGCACGAGGCAAATGTCATTGCAAGAAGCAATGCCGCCACCATAAATTTGAATGATTTACGTATGTCTTTCATGTTTATTTGATTGTTTTTCAGTTATTTAAAAGCGTCAACTCTTTAACTCCGATAATCGGGGTAATAGGCATCTTCTGTTCTATGTGGAAGCGATAAGTGCCAGGATCGCTGATTTGCAAGTCCTTGTTGATGGGAATGTTGAAAGTATAGCATCCATCGACCAATTCTGCACTCCAGTTGCCTTCGGAATCCTTCAGTTTTGGAATGTATTCCTTGCCCCTGTAGCGCTCACCCTCTTGTGTGAAGACAACGAAAACAAGGTCAATGTAGTCGTAGGCATAGTCATCAGTGAAACTGATTTGAAGACTTAGGTTAAACGTAGTAGGCTTTGTGATTTCAATGTCCCTGTCCACATTGTCGAATCGCTCCCATACGGTATTGTAAAAACTGCGCTGCAACACTTCGCGGTTCTTTTCCTGACTGCCACATCCGATGAGACAGCAACAAAAGGCCAATAAAACCCAAGTGATTCTCTTCATTTTTTCCTATGCATAAAAAACCGTGCAAATGTACGAAAAAAAGTCAAGCAAGACCTTATAATTCACCGATTTTTGGCGAAAAGTGTTTTTTTTCAAAAAAACGTTTGAAAACAAGCGCCCGATACCGAGAAAAACTTATACCTTTGTCAACCCCGATCAAAGTTATGAGAACAAAGAACAACAATTTGGCAACCAGAAAGTTACTGATAATAGGCACCTTTATTGCTGTGGGTGTGGTCTTTATTATTAAGTTGTTTTCACTTCAGGTCATCGACGACGAGTATAAAACCAAAGCCGAGAACAACGCACTTCGTTTTGTGACACAATACCCAGCCCGAGGCAAAGTTTTCGACCGCAACGGTGAGCTTTTGGTGTTCAACGAAGCGGTCTACGACCTAATGGTGGTTCCAAAACAAGTCATCGACGCGGTGAAGAAAGACACCCTGAACCCTTTCGACACGCTGACCTTCTGCCACCTCTTGGACATTGACAAGACTTCATTCATCGACCGGATGAACAAGGCAAAGAACGAATCGTATCTAAGGCCATCGCCTTTCATGACGCAGGTGTCGAAGGAGAACTATGCCTCCATCGCCGAAGTGCTATACCGTTTTCCAGGCTTCTATTTCCAAACACGCACGGTACGCCATTATCCCAAGTCCATCGCCGCTCATACGTTGGGCGACATTGGCGAAATCAGCAAACCCGAACTGGAGAAGGACAAAGAGGGCGAGGGCTACTATCGCCAGGGCGACTATGTCGGCAAGTCGGGCATCGAAAAGTCGTATGAGAAAGAACTGCGTGGTGTGAAAGGCCTGAAGGTGATGATGGTCGACGTGCACAACAGAGAGATGGGCAGTTTTATGGATGGCGAACTCGACAAGGAACCCGTGGCGGGCAAAGACATCTACCTTGGCTTGGATGCTGAGTTGCAGGCCTACGGCGAACAACTGATGGTAGGCAAAATAGGTTCTATTGTGGCCATCGAGCCTTCAACAGGTCAAATTCTCGCTTTCGTCACTAGTCCCACCTACGACCCTAACCTCTTAGTAGGCCGTGAACGTGGCAAACACTATCAGGAGCTGCGCGACGACCCGATGAAACCCTTGATTAACCGTGCCATCAACGGCACCTACCCACCTGGTTCCACCTTCAAAACCGTGGTAGGCCTCATCGCCATGCAGAGCGGTAGCATCACTCCCGCCACCTGCTTCCACTGCAGTGGCACTGGATCGCTGCCCATCAAATGCACCCATAGCCATGGCAGCAGTCCCGACTTCGCCAATGCCATCATGAACTCGTGCAACCCCTATTTCTACGAATCATTCAAGGCCACCATTAACAACCCGAAATTCGGCGGCATCAAGGAAGGCTATCAGTATTGGAAAGACATGACTTACAAAATGGGGCTTGGGCACAAATTCGACACTGACATTCCGGCCGAACGCTCGGGGAACATCCCATCGCGAGAATACTACGACAAGATGTACGGCGGCCAGTGGAACTCGGTGACTATCCGCTCGTTAGGCATCGGACAAGGTGAGGTGCTAGTGACACCCTTGCAACTTGCCAATATCGCTGCCTTGATTGCCAACGAAGGCTACTACTACCCGCCACACCTCATCAAGTGCTTCGGTGATTCCACTGCCATTCCAGAGGTGATGACCACTAAAGTCGACCCAGGCATCGACCCGAAATATGTTCGAACCATGAAGAACGGCCTGCGTACCGTTTTCAGCGGTCCGCACGGCACAGCACGTCGCTACGAACTGAAAGACATCGCCCAATGCGGCAAGACAGGAACGGCACAAAACCCTCACGGCAACTACCACTCCAACTTCATCGCCTTCGCCCCCGCCGACAACCCGCAGATTGCCCTTGCTGTCATCATTGAGAACGGAGGCTATGGCGCCACTTGGGCCGCCCCTATTGCCAGCCTAATGATAGAGAAATACATCCGTGGCTATACAGTGCGCGAAGACTTGGAAAAACGCATGATGGAAGGCAGAATATCATATAAGAACGAACGATGAACGAAAGAAACAGCATCATAGGGAAAATCGACTGGGTGACGGTGCTCATCTATTTGGCATTGGTCATTATCGGCTGGTTCAGCATCTTTTCAGCCAAATACGACGAGATGCATCCCAGCATCTTTGACTTGTCGCAAGTGTATGGCAAACAATTGATTTGGATTGGCGCTTCACTGCTCATTGGCTTTGTGATCCTTTTGATTGACGCGAAGTTTTTCAACGCTTTCTCTCTTTGGATTTACATCTTTTTCCTCGTCAGCCTCTTCGCTGTATTGGTCTACGGCAAGGCTACCAAAGGCGCCACTTCTTGGATCGACCTCGGGGCAGGCATCAAGTTCCAGCCTTCCGAATTTGCAAAAATGGCCACCGCCTTAGCCCTCGCCGGCTACCTTGACCGCTTAGATGTGGACCTGCAAAAACGCAAGGACCAAATCGTAGCCGCCATCCTCGTCCTTATCCCCATGGCCTTGGTGCTGTTGCAAAACGACACAGGATCGGCCATTGTATTCGTGTCGTTCATTTTTGTGCTCTACCGCGAAGGCTTCCCTGGAGCGGGTTGGGTTATGACGGCTGGCGTCACAGCCATCCTCCTATTTGTCCTCACCTTGGTTTGGAGCCAAAAAATCATGTATATCATCTTAGGCAGTTTGCTCGTCCTCGCTTTGGTGTATTATATCGTCACCAAAAAGAAAGGCATCGTCAAGATGGTGACTGTTTTCGCTTTCATGTTCGTCTTCGTCTTCTCCGTCGACTATGCCTTCAACAAGGTGCTGCAGGAGCACCAGCAGAACCGCATCCTCGTCATGCTTGGCAAACTCGACGACCCGCAAGGCGTAGGCTACAACGTACACCAATCTAAGATTGCCATTGGCTCAGGCGGTTTTACAGGCAAGGGGTTTCTGGAAGGCACACAAACCAAATACGACTTCGTCCCCGAACAACACACGGACTTTATCTTCTGCACCGTAGGCGAAGAAGGCGGTTTCATTGGTACCGCTATCGTCGTGCTGCTCTATGTGGCCCTCTTGGTGCGCATCATCATCCTCGCCGAACGGCAGCGCTCGACTTTCAGTCGCGTGTACGGCTATGCCATCGCGGGCATCTTGTTCGTCCACGTGGCTATCAATATCGGCATGACCATCGGACTGGTACCCGTCATCGGCATCCCCCTGCCCTTCTTGAGCTATGGCGGATCAAGCATGTTGGCTTTCACCATAATGCTCGCCATTTTCGTAAAACAGGATGCTAACCGGTTAAATATCCTTTAGAGTCCTGTAGGCCAATCATTCGTATATCGATGTGAAACCAAACGAGTTCACATCAAACAACCCGCGGTCGCTAAGTTTCAACTCAGGGATAACGAGCAAGGCCATGAACGCCAATGTCATGAAAGGCGCAAAAAGCGTCGAACCCAAGCGTTTGGCTAAAGCATCGGCATTCTTGTAGGCCTGCGCCACCTCATAGCCGTCTTCGTTGCTCATCAGTCCGGCCACAGGCAGAGGCACCGCCACCATCTCTGTTCCACAATAGGCTGTCACGCCACCAGTATGTTCAATAAGCAAATTGACAGCATGTAGGATATCCCTATCGGTGGCTCCAACCGAAACAATATTGTGGCTGTCGTGCGCCACACTCGAAGCCAACGCTCCTCTTTTCAGCCCAAAACCCTTGATGAAAGCCACGGCAGGCGTATAAGGCTGGTAACGATTGACCACCACCATCTTTAGAATGTCACGTTCCACATCGCTGACGATACCGCCGTTTTCCACTTTCGGTTCAGTGGTGAAACACTTCGTGATCAATTGTCCATTGTAGCACTCTATAACCTTGATTTTCTTTCCTAAGTCTGAGACAATGAGATCTTGGTCATATAGGAACGGCCTTTCAAAAATGTTGGGTGTGGCAGTCTCAAAATACTTGAAGTTAGGAATCCCGTTTTCAGCCACCAACTCACCTTTTATATATGTTTGACGAGCCACGGGACGGCGCAACTCATCGACCACGATGAAGTCGGCATCATCCCCCTCTTGAAGCAGACCCACAGGAAGATGATAATGCCTCACGGCATTGAGTGAGGCTGCCTTAAGAACGTCCATCACATCGTAACCCAATTCAATGGCCCTGCGCACCAACACGTCGATATGGCCATCGTCCAACTCATCGGGATGTTTGTCGTCAGAGCAGAACATCAACTTGTCGGGATGGGCTGCCATCAGTGGGATAAGGGCATCAAAGTTACGGGCTGCGCTGCCTTCACGAATGAGGATTTTCATGCCAAGACTGATCTTCTCCAAGGCGCCAGCGAGACTGAAACATTCGTGGTCGGTGGTGATGCCTGCACCTACATATTTCTGAAGGTCACTGCCAGTGACTGCCGGAGCATGGCCGTCAATGGGCTTGCCATAACGTTGAGCAGCGGAAATTTTGCGCAGCATCTCTGGGTCACCGTTGATGACGCCAGGATAATTCATTACCTCTGACAAGTAATAGATGTCGGGCGAAGCCATCAGTTCCTCAATATCCTGTGAATCCAAAATGGCGCCAGACGTCTCGAAAGCAGTGGCGGGCACACAACTCGGTGCGCCAAAAAAGAACTTGAACGGCACCTTTTTGCCGTTTTCAATCATATAGCGCACCCCTTCTTTCCCAAGCACGTTGGCGATTTCATGAGGATCGCTGACAGTGGCGACGGTGCCATGGCACACCGCCAGTCGGGCAAATTCCGAGGGCACTAGCATCGAACTCTCGATATGGACATGTGCATCAACGAAACCCGGCATGATGTAGCGCGTGTTGCCCACAGACTGCTCTTCAATCTTCGCAATTTTGCCGTTCTCGACGACAACAACGCCTGAAAAGATTCTTGAATTGACGAGGTCGACAATCTGACCTCCTATGGTAAAACTGTTAGACATATTTACGAATTTGAGGTTGGTCCACCTCTCACGAGCGAACGAACTTTTTCGCCAATAATTCGAAACTATGGGCCAATCTGTCGGCAGGAGCCAAGTCTTCCTCGCCCATTAAATCATAATTCATCGTCTTGACAATCGTTCCTGTTGCCGTCTCAACGACCATCAGCACGCCTTCAATCTCAACTTTGATTCGAGGAGGAATGCGCATTAGCGACACCCTTCGCGACAGATTGTTGACCTTCACTACGATGTGAAACTTGTCGCTGCCATTGCTGTCAGACATAGTAAGGTCACGACTGCTTTTGTTGAAGGCATTGATGAAAGCATTCTTCGAAATGACAATCCTCTCGTCGTAGGTGTCGCCACAAAAAGACTTAAACGATTCTTTCTTTTCCCATGTCGAATTGGAAAAATCCATTTCAACTCTAATGACAGGGCTGTCACTCAAATTCTCTTTCAGGAAGCCCATGATGCTTCTATTGTCTCCCATATTTGTTTTTATTTGAATTGATTTTCTTGTCAATAATAATCGCTACAAAAATACAAAAATTCCCTATTTTTGCGCCAAAATATATTCGAATATGCCACAAACACCTCTCTACCCCGTCATCCGACTCAACCCAGGCAAAGAAGAAGCTCTGCACCGCTTCCACCCATGGGTGTTTTCGGGTGCCATCCATGATGCAGCCGAAGGCTTGCAGGCGGGCGACACCGCCACCGTCACCGACTATGACGGCAACATCCTCGGCACAGGCTTCTGCGAATCAGAGAGCATTGCCGTCAAGATACTCTGTTTCGACAACCGAAAAATCGACGAATGGTTTTTCCTCGAACGCCTCAACCAAGCCTACGAGATACGCCGGATCATGGGACTCACCCATAACCCCCATACCAATTGCTTCCGGCTTGTCCACTCTGAAGGAGACGGTTTGGCAGGTCTTGTCGTCGACATCTACGGCCACACTGCCGTGGTACAGGCCCAAACCGAAGGCATGGCGCTCCACCTAAAGGAAATCGTACGCGCCCTCAAACTCATGCCCGACCTAGGCCTGCAAGCCATCTATAACAAAAGCGCCGACGCCATGCAACGCATGGGCAAGGAAGACGCCATTGTCGAAGACGGCTATCTTTTCGGCAACCCACTGGATGAGGTAATTCTGGAGAACGACAGCCGTTTCCTCCCTAACTGGGAAGAGGGACAGAAGACAGGCTTCTTCCTCGACCAGCGCGACAATCGCGAACTGGTACGCCGTTTTGCCCAAGGCAAGACCGTACTCAATGCCTTCGGCTATACTGGCGGTTTCTCCGTCACGGCGTTGAAGGGCGGAGCAAAACGCGCCGTCACCGTCGATGCATCAAAGAAAGCCATGGCCATGGCCGAAGCCAACCTTGAACTCAACGGCTATTCGAAAGACGATAACCCTTGTCGCGTGGCCGACATGAAAGAATACATCACTACCATGCGCGAAGGCGTTTTCGACCTCATCATCCTTGACCCACCTGCGTTTGCCAAGCGGCACCATGACCGTCATCGGGGACTAAGTGGCTACAGATTCCTCAACGCGGAAGCCATCAAACGCATCGCCAAAGGTGGCATGCTGTTTACCTTCAGTTGCTCCCAGGCCGTCGACAAGGCCACCTTTCAAGGCATCGTCACCGCAGCATCCATCGAGGCCAAACGCAATGTGAGAATCGTCGACCAACTGTCGCAACCCGCCGACCATCCTATCAACATTTTCCACCCCGAAGGAGCCTACTTGAAAGGGTTGATGCTCATTGTTGAATAAAAGATGCGGAATGGTCTAAGTCGTCAAGCTTAGACCATTCCGCATTTCAAACTCTTACTTCCGTTCCTGTATTTATCTTCCTCCTAAGAACGAACCCGGTTTGTTGGGATGCGTCGTTGTCTGGCGGGTTGCCGACTTCGAAGGCTTGTCGCTAATGCGCTTCAGATAGGCACGCTCCATATAGTTGACATCGTATTCATTCTCATAGATGAATGAATCGTCGGTCAGGTCAGTAACCTTCATCATGAAAGTACGCAAATACTCATAAGGATAAGTGTATTTTGTCTTCATGATCAGTGTAGATTCGCTTTCGTCATAGGTATAAGTAAAGGTGTAAACCATCACGGTATCAGGATTATAGATATAGGAATCATACTCTTGGGTTTCTTCGTTATACAACCAAACCGTGTCGATGGCACTGTCGCGCATCTCACCTGTTTTGTTCTCTCTGAAAACCAATTGGATGCCATTATTGGTATCGTTGGGATCGAAGTTATGGGTCACCATCGAAGCCGCAATTGGGTTTCCATTGAAATCGATGTTGTAATACTCAATCTTCTCGATGCCCCAATTGCCGACGAAAGTCTTGTAATCAGTTTTGTGGCACGAGGTAAATAGTAAGGCCGTGATGGCCAAAGCTGCTAATAAGGTAAGTTTTTTCATTTTTTTAATAATTTATTGTTAATCAATTCGTTTCAGGAAAAACCGTTCAAAGAAGGGTATTGTCTCCGAGACATGGTTGGTCCAAGAGGCCACCAAGGTAGAGTCGTTCAAGGCCTCCACATCAAAGGCGGCCGTCTTCTCGTTGTGGAGAAGCGAGCCATAGATGCCCAACAACCAAGAACTGCTCTCAATTCTGATGGTTTGTTCGATAGAGTCGTAAACATAATTGCACGAGAACTCCTTGATGAAGGCAGGACTGTTGTTCAGTTTCAGCAGACCCTTTCCCGTGGCATAGAAGAACACCTCATAGTCACCGCCAGCACTAGCGTCGTAGCAGAGCGTATCCCAACGGTCGACACCAGCAGCAGTATCTACGCGATGGCTGACATACTGCTCACACCCCCAATGCCCCACGACAGGGGTGATATGCTCCTCTTGCTCCTTGTGGCATGAAGCCAACATCATGATGGCCACTATTGCCAATAATCCAATTCTCGCCTTCTTTTTCATAGTAATATTCGTTGCAAAAATAGGATTAATTCAAATATCACGCCAAATTTTCTAATTTTGCTGCACAAAAACTCAATTATGCGAATCAAAATCCATTGTTTATTCACATTGCTTGTGCTGATTGTCGCCTCCGTCCAGGCACAGGACACCCTCACCGTGATGCAGTACAACCTGCTGTACTACGGCAACTACAATAGCGGTTTCGCCGACTGTTACGAGACCAACAACAATACCCAGCGCAAAGATGAATGCATCCGCACCATTGTTGACTATGTGAAACCTGACATTTTCACTGTGTGCGAATTTGGCGCCACGGCTGCGCTGCAAAACGACTTCCTTAGGCACAATCTCAACATCAATGGCGCAAATTACTGGCAATCCGACAACATCATCAATTATGCTGGAGAGAATATCATCAACCATATCTTTTACGATTCACGCAAAATAGGGTTGAAACGCCATATTGCCTTACGGACCCAACCGCGCGACACCGATGTATACGAATTGTATTTGAAAACCCCCAATTTGACCGCTGGCGACACCGTCAAACTCGTCTGCATCGTTGCCCATCCCAAGGCGGGCATGGGCTATGAATCGAACCGCCGCGCTCTGATGCAGGTGGCGATGGACTATGTCAACCTGCACTATCCTAAAGACAACGTGTTGATTATGGGTGACTTCAACATGTACACCTCCAACGAACCTGGCTATCGTTTGCTCACCCAGACCTACAGTAATCCCGAGATTTGTTTCATGGACCCCGCAGCCCTAGTGGGCGGTGTAGGCAACTGGAACAACAACAACCAATATGCTGCCTTCCACACACAATCCACGCGCTCCTATTCTGACGAATGCTTTTCTAGCGGTGGTTTGGACGACCGCTTTGACTTCATCCTCATGGCTGATGAGATAGCGTTCAGCTACAACCACATGCGCTACGTGCAAGGTTCATATAAGGCTATAGGCAACGACGGACAGCATTTTAACATGAGCGTCAACCAGGGCAGCAACACAGCGGTGCCTGCCGCGGTCGCCGAGGCCCTCTTCGACGGTTCCGACCATCTCCCCGTTACGATGAAAATTGCAGTAGACGTACATCTTGGTGTGGAGCATCACGAGGCACAGAACCTCTATGCCTCTGTGGCACCCAACCCTGCCACGGAACAGACAGTGGTGAGTTTCTTCAATCCCTCACAGGGGCAAGTGCTGTTTGAACTGTATTCACCGCAGGGCCAATTGCTGCAACGCGAAGCGGCCGCTTTTGGCGAGGGTTCGCAGCAATATGAGTTGGCGCTTCATGACATTACTAAAGGATTTTACTTGCTGCGCATCAAGCATGACGACGGCTACGGACAGACGGCGAAACTTGTTGTTCGGTGAGACGTGCCAGAGGCACGTTATTCTATTTACCCCACATACAGCGTGGGGTCTAGGACATCATCCACATCGCGTGCCGAGGGCACGCCACTTCTGACTCACTACGGAGATGTAGCGTGTCTCCGACACGCCGTGGATGGGCGACGGCACACCATCCTACATGCAGTGTGGGGCCTAGAGGACTGATATCATCCATACCCCATAGTGTGCCGAGGGCACGCCACTCAGACTCACTACGGCGATGTAGCGTGTCTCCGACACGCCCTGGATGGGCGACGACACACCATCCTACATGCTGTGTGGGGTCTAGAGGACTGATATCATCCATACCCTATAGCGTGCTGAAGGCACGCCACATCAGTCTCGATCTGATGATGTAGCGTGTCTCCGACACGCCGCGGCTGGACGGTAGTCCTCCTCCCCCACACTACGTATGGGGTAAATAGGATAGTGTGTCTTCGACACACCCCTTACTCCCCTACCTTCACTCGCATCCCATCCGAATACGCGCTGAACTCCGGCGCATACTGGCACTGGATCAAGGCGTAGCCGTTGTTGAGGTAGCCCTCCTTGGTGACGTACATGCTGTACTCCAACTGGTGCGTACCCTTGGGCAGGAACTCGATGAAGAACTCCATGTCGGTGTCGGTGTTGCTTTGGTAGTAGCTCATACGGTCATTGTACTCGTAGTGCGAGACCTGCTCAATCGGCTCGAAACCGGTGGCGCGGAGGTCCTTGACGAAGACGAAACTCATGTCTTGCTGGCTGGTGAAGGTGATCTTCACAGTAATTTTATCACCTACTTTAAGCGGCGTTTCGACAGGCTCAACGACCGCAGCCCCCACAGGTCCCTGAGCCTGTCGAAGAGCCGTTCCAATTGGTACAAGTTTCTTACCCTTGTCGGTCACTGTCTCCACAAACAGTTCGCGTTTGATGGTGAAACCCGACTCGTCGCTCTTCACTTCGTCAATCGGGACGAAATATTGGCGGAACAGGCCGCCCCAGACCAAGTGCGGGGTCGGGTTGTTGACGGTAAGTTGGCGCATGTCTTGGGTCACTTCGTTGGCGTTCCAACGGCGCTGGATGAAGCCTGTGCCGGCCACGCCGCCCTCGGTGCTGATGGGCGTGTTGCCGAAGCGCAGCGTGACTTCCTTGCCTTCCTCGAACCAGTCGCTGCCACGCATCAGCAGGGCATAGATGGCGTCTGCGGTGGAGGCGGAGTTTTCCCACATTGTGGTTTGCTTTTGGGTGAGCAGCCACACGCGCAACTCGTCAATCATCTCCTGGTTCTGGTCGATTTCGGCGAAGGCGGCCATGATATTGGCGTGGGTGGCAATGTGCGACTCAAACGAGAAGTATTTCTTCGGCCAGTACATGCCGATTTGCTCGTTCTTTTGAGCGGTTTCCTTGAAACTCTGGATCATCAGCTTCGCGGTCTTCTCGTTGCCGTTGCGGTAGAGCACCAAGGCACCTTTCGAGCGTTGGTTGAAGTCGAAAGAGGTCCATTCCTTATCAAGACTGCCAAGGTAGTATTTCTTGGCCGTGGCAAAGTCCTTGTCGGAGTTTTGTTCCTTGAAGAAACTCAAAGCATAGAGCTCGTTCAAGGTGCCGGAACCGATGGGCCAGTCCTTGCCTTTGCTGAGTCGTTTCATCTCACGATAGGTCTCGGCCACCTCGTATTCGAGGTAACGCACGGCCTTGTCGCAGATGCTTTGGGCCGTGTTTTGGTCGGCCTTGCTCAGCGAACTCCAAGCGCCCATCTTCTGCAATTTGCCGAAGCCGCTCAAAATATAGGTGCTGATGTAGGGACTCTCAGGCATACCATCCATCCACGGCCAACCGCCATTGTACTTCTGCTTCTGCTCGATGAGTTTCAAGGCGTTGGTCTGCTGGTTGCGAATGGTGTTCACCTCGAAGAGGGTAGCGATGCGGCTGCGTTGCTCGGTCTCGCTCTTGGCCTCCAAAACCCACGGCGTCTCTTGCAGCATGATGGCCTTCAGGTCTTGGTCCTTCTCGAGTTGCGAGAGCAAGGCATCGGGGGTCTCTATCTGCCATTTCTTGATGTAGTTCAAGAGGTTCGGGATGTGGTCGGCAATGTAGGACGAGAGCGTGTTGGCGTAGAACACATAGAAAGCCGTCTCGGCGCGGTCGGTGCTGATATTGGCCAAGTAAGGCAAGGCCTGCACAGCGTACCACACGGGGTTGGTGCTGAAGTTGAGCGTCAGGCTATAGTCACGCTCGTGACTGTCAGGGTTGGCGATGGCCTCGAAGTCGAAGGTCTTCTCCGTCTCGGCCTTCACAGTGATGGGCAGCGTCTGCGTCATGAAGATCTCGCTGCTCAGCACGGGCAGGAGGTGCTGCTCGGCATCACTGAACTGTCCCGCGTAGGCCGTGAAGCGGAAGGCCAAAAGGCTCAAATCATACTGTCCCTTCACCTTCCAGCGCACTTCCTTGCTGCGACCGGGCTGTATGGTTTCCATCGGGATGGTATAGGTCCCTGAGCCCTGAGCTTGTCGAAGGGTCGAAGGGCCGTCCATCATAATCAAATTCACTGGTTCCATCGTGCCAGCGTCAAAGATTTCAAGTTTCGCCTTGGGCGTGACAGGCTCGTCGCCCGTATTGATGACGTTGGCCACGAACCACAGCTCATCGTTGTCGTACATATAGCGCGGCATGTCAGCCATAATCATCACGGGTTTAGAGGAAGTGAAAGTGTAGTCCTTGCTGCCAGTCTTGCGGTCTTTGGTGTAGGCCATCAGCATCAGGCGCCAGCGCGTGAGGGCATCGGGCATCGTGAAACTGAAGGTCGCGCTACCGTCGGCATTGGTGCGCAGTTGCGGGAAGAAGAAAGCCGTCTCGTTGAAGTTCTCGCGGAGGGCAGGCTCGGCTTCTTCTCCAGCGGGATTCGGTTCTT